>RCUF01000104.1_pt1 | contig 48869 bp, 43 predicted proteins | sample 2166311 | NCBI WGS metagenome assembly RCUF01 (sample SAMN09932608, study PRJNA488358) | compost metagenome | feature: garden; material: soil; isolation source: compost soil in 4-hydroxybenzonitrile-enriched culture | place: Germany: Experimental Botanical Garden Goettingen | collected 2016-01-27
GAAATTAAAGTTATTGTACAGCAGACCATCCAGGAAACCGGTGCTTCTTCGAAAGCCGAGATGGGGAAAGTAATGACGGCCTTGATGCCTAAGGTAAAAGGCCGCGCTGACGGTAAGCTCGTGAACCAAGCGGTTCAGCAATTTCTGCAATAAACCTGCGACAAACAGGAAAACACAACACCCTCTGTTTACAGAGGGTGTTATTTCTATATAAGCGATGCCTACCATAGAATGTAATGATGAAAGATTCTTATATGTAAGCGTTATCGTTAATTGTGTGAAACGTGATGTCCATTGGGTGCGTAAAGTATCTGACAGCCGTCAGGATTAGCAATATACCCAATAATTTCACATTAAATCCTGAAAACTGTATAGTTTGTCTAACAAAGTTTGGTATGCTGTAACATAGAAAGATCGAAAGGGGGGAGAGAAATGCATAGAGAACATCACCACTCCAGTCGCAAATTGATCTTTTTAACGTTGTGGATTATGGTATCCGTTTTGCTGTTACCCTTAGTTCATTCTGAATCAGCGGCGGCCCAAACTAAAGGTGGAGCTGTGTTTGTTATACCAGTTGATCAGGAAATTGAGCAAGGTCTAGGCAAATTTATGGAACGTGGATTTGCAGAAGCAGCAGATTCCAAAGCAGGTCTGATTTTACTGGATATTAACACTCCCGGTGGACGGGTAGATACAGCGGAGAAGCTGGGCAAACTGATTAAAGACAGTCCAATTCCGACCGTAGCCTATATAAGGGGCGAAGCGGCCTCAGCGGGTAGCTATATTGCGTTGAGCGCAAACAAAATTGTTATGAAACCGGGGAGTATTATCGGAGCAGCAGCGTTAGTAGACGGCAGGGGGCAGGCTATCACAGATCCAAAAACGATAGCCTGGTGGAAGAGTAGCATGGCATCTGCCGCAGAAGCTGGCGGACGTAATCCGGATATTGCCAGAGGTATGGTTGACTCTAAAACGACCATATATATTCCAGAGATGAACTTTAATAAGGAAAATGGTCAGATCATTTCTTTAACCAGTGAGGAAGCGCTGAAGTTGGGTTATGCGGATCACATCGCGTCTTCCGAACAAGAAGTTATCCAGTGGATGGGTTACAGCATGGATGATGTAATTCATGTGGAGCGAACATGGGCTGAAAAAGCAGCCGAGATATTGACCAACCCAATTGTGCAGACGTTGCTTTTATTTATCGGTATCGCGGGTATCGTTATTGAGCTGCTCGTACCTGGTTTTGGTGTACCGGGAATTTTGGGCATACTCGGATTTGGGTTGTATTTTTTCGGCAATTATATCGCTGGTTTTGCAGGTTCGGAGACGTGGTTGTTGTTTATTATCGGTCTGGCTCTGCTTATCCTTGAAATGTTCATCCCAAGCTTTGGTGTTTTGGGCATTTTGGGTTCAGTCAGTCTTGTCGCCGGAGTTGTTCGCGCAGCATACAACATGCAGCACGCGTTTATATCTTTGGGCATTGCCTTTGCAGCTGCGGTTGCCGTGGTGGCGATCATTGCGGTTGTATTCAAGGACCGAGGGATATGGAACCGTTTTATACTTAAAGAAAGTTTAACGGCTGACCAAGGTTTTTCTTCAGTTGTGAACCGGGAAATGCTATTAGGTCAACGGGGTGTCAGTCTGACACCACTTCGTCCAGCCGGAACGGTGCTGATCGCTGATGAGCGAGTCGATGTTGTAACGAACGGCGAGTTTATTGCTACAGATATGCCGATTATAGTATCCAAAGTAGAAGGTGGGCGTATTGTGGTCAAGGCAGACACTAGCGTCTAAATAAGTAAACAACAAAGAATTAGATTAATGGAGGATGATGCGAGTGTTCGAATCAGGTATTGTCAGCGTTTTGCTGATTGCCGTTGTAGTGATTATTGTATTGAGCGTATTCTTCAGTTTCTTCCCGGTGATGCTGTGGATTTCAGCATTGGCTTCGGGTGTGCGCATTGGTATCATTACGCTGGTAGCTATGCGGTTACGGCGCGTCACGCCAAGCCGAATTGTCAATCCGCTCATTAAGGCAACCAAGGCGGGTCTGGGCTTGAACATCAACCAGCTGGAAAGCCATTTTCTCGCAGGAGGGAATGTAGACCGAGTGATCAATGCATTGATTGCTGCGCAGCGAGCTAACATTCCGCTTGAGTTTGAACGTGCGGCAGCGATTGACCTTGCGGGACGGGATGTTCTGCAAGCGGTCCAAATGAGCGTTAATCCGCGTGTTATTGAGACACCTATTGTGGCTGCGGTCGCCAAGGATGGTATCGAAGTAAAGGTTAAAGCTCGTGTTACGGTGCGTGCCAACATTGATCGACTTGTTGGGGGTGCCGGAGAAGAAACGATTATTGCACGGGTCGGTGAAGGTATTGTTACAACCGTAGGTTCCAGTAACTCGCATAAGGACGTATTGGAGAATCCAGATTCAATTTCAAGAACTGTATTGTCCAAAGGTTTGGATGCCGGGACAGCATTTGAAATCCTGTCCATTGATATTGCGGACGTTGATGTAGGTAAAAATATCGGTGCTTTTCTGCAAACAGAGCAGGCGGAAGCCGACAAACGTATTGCGCAGGCAAAAGCGGAAGAGCGGCGTGCGATGGCTGTAGCGCAGGAGCAGGAAATGAAGGCACGTGTTGTAGAAATGAGAGCACGCGTGGTGGAATCCGAGTCCGAAGTGCCGCTGGCAATGGCTGAAGCGCTGCGTGGCGGGAAGCTTGGCGTCATGGACTATATGAATTTGAAAAATATTGAGGCAGATACGCAAATGCGTAGCTCCTTAGGCAAACCGAATGAGAACTCGGGGAATGACAACAAGAACCGGGATTAATAACGGGACATAGCCGATGAATTACGGCAGCTAGGTGGTGAGTAATGAACTTTATCAGCTGGATCTTTGAACATTTGTATATCCTGATCGTGATTGGCTTTGCTTTGGTGTCCTTTTTGGGGAAAAGCATCCAAGGTACAGGGCGGAAATCACCGCCGCGAAAAGGTATGCCTACCTTTGGGGGTGATCATGGTTCTCGCGGGCCCTCGACGTCATCCAGACCCTTCACAACGGAACATGGGCAAGAGCAGCGCCAGCAGGATGTTGCTGGTGAGTTGCAACGTCAATTTCCTAATGAACGACGGGCGGTTATGGAAGTTCGTCGTATAGAAGAAGTGGGCGATCGGTCGGAAACGGAAGAACGGATGGACCGGGATTCATTAGATAACGGTTCGACTCTAGAGGATCGGATCCGTGCTATGGAAGAAGAACGTAGATTGGTTTTAGCCCGTCTCGATCGTATATCCAACGCGAGGGAGTCAGGGGAAATTACAGATGCGCCAGAGATAGCTTCGCAAGACCGTAATACGGTGGATACGGCTGATCTGCGCAGAGGTGTGATTTGGGCAGAAATATTAGGTCCTCCGCGTTCCAAGCGCTACATGGGTGGAGGAAGACGTTAAAATGATAGTGGATCCGTCACGGCTTTGGCTGTGGCGGGTCTTTTTTTGTGATGCTTTAGGAATACATAAGCATGCTCAGAATAAAAAGTGAATTAACGACAAATGCTCTAATTACCTGACAACGAATGTGATAATCTCTTGTGTGCCCTAGGTTTCTAACATTTGCTGTCATCTAAAATGGCGGCATTTTGTCTAATTTAGGGCCTCATTTATGAAAATATATTCGTGAAAAATGATCAAATGTAACAATGTGAATGAGGCTTTCCGAAAGCAGTTTTCATTTTTTCTTTTTTATATATAATGTTCTCAATGATAGATACTTATGAAATTAACTCCATATTTAGCTAAAATTTGATTTAAATTGAGGTGGTAAAACGAGGTTATAAAAATGAAAAATTAATTTTTAGGAGGATGGAATGGATGGGGAATAGCTTGTTCAGAAAGAAGAGCATTGATCAGTTGATTGCTGCTACGCGGGGGGAAAAAGCACTCAAAAGGGAACTGGGTGCGTTTGATTTAACGATGCTTGGAATTGGAGCCATTATTGGAACGGGGATTTTTGTGTTGACAGGTACGGGAGCAGTTACAGCTGGTCCAGGCTTGGTTCTTTCTTTTGTGATTGCGGGACTCGCCTGTTTATTCGCAGCATTGGCTTATGCGGAGTTTGCATCCACCGTTCCAGTATCCGGTTCTGTTTACACTTTTACATATGCAACGATGGGGGAACTATTGGCCTTTATTATTGGATGGGATTTGATTTTGGAATACATGCTGGCAGCCAGCGCCGTTTCCGCAGGTTGGTCGGGTTACTTTGTATCATTTTTGAATGGAATTGGCCTTCACATTCCGCTTGAATTCACTGCTGCACCTGGGGCTTTAAAAGACCAAACGACTTATTTTAATCTCCCAGCTTTTTTAATTTTGATGGGTATCACGTTCTTACTTTATTTTGGGATAAAAGAATCAAAACGGATAAACAACATCATGGTAATCGTAAAAATTGTTGTTATTTTATTGTTTATCATCGTTGCTTTTAAATATGTGAAGCCAGATAACTGGACACCGTTTATACCGTTTGGGTTCAATGGGGTGTTTGGAGCCGCAGCTCTTGTGTTTTTTGCTTTTATTGGTTTTGATGCTGTTTCATCAGCGGCTGAAGAAACCAAAAATCCCGCTCGTGATTTACCGCGGGGCATTATTTTCTCACTTGTTGTTTGTACATTTTTGTATGTCGTTGTTAGCGCGATTATGACTGGTATAGTACCGTTTATGCAATTTGAAGGTATCTCTCACCCTGTGTCATTGGTATTGCAGGTTGCGGGTCAGAACTGGGTTGCAGGTATTATAGATATAGGAGCTATCTTAGGAATGACAACGGTCATGCTGGTTATGCTCTATGGTCAAACTCGCATTATGTTTGCTATGTCACGTGACGGCTTAGTCCCCAAAGTATTATCCAAGGTTCATTCCAAATATAAAACGCCCTACATTAACACGTTGTTTTTCGGCACTTTATCTGCATTAATGGGTGGGCTGATCCCGCTAGATGAGTTAGCTAGTTTGGTGAACATTGGAACCCTGTCAGCATTTATTCTGATTTCGATCGCCGTCATCGTTATGAGAAAAATACAACCTGATTTGCCAAGGGCCTTCCGATGTCCTGGAGTTCCGTATATTCCAATTCTGGCTATCGTTTCATGTGGGGTGCTCATTCTTAATTTGAATGGTCAGACATTTATTCGCTTTATGATTTGGCTTGTCATTGGTATGGCTGTTTACTTCTTATACTCTAGAAAAAACTCTCTTTTGAATCGAGATACCGAGAAATAACCGTGTCATATAATGAAAATCAAAAAAGCCAACCTTGTTTTCGATATGAAAACGAGGTTGGCTTTTTTGGTTGTGAATTTTGAAAGAACCCATCTTTTGCCTCTGCAATATAGTAGCAGCTACGAATTGTAAGTTTAGCCTCATAAATGCGGAGACTGGATCATAAAATGTACAGAACAGATATCTGTGGCGCTGGTGTAATGGTGTTCACTGATAATAAGAATATACGATGAAAAGCCAGCAGCGTAGCTGCCATGAAACATCTATGGGTCCGAATGGCAATAACAGAAGATGAAAAAATAGCAGCGTGCTGTCATCAAAACAACTATGAGCCGATGGATAACAGATGTTTTGATGACGGGAAAGGAGATTTCGCCGTATGAGCAGGATGAGCCGCAAACTGCGAAAGTGGGCCAGCGAGACGCTGGAGCTTCCGCAGGACATTCTATTTGACTTGCCGCGGTTAACCCTCATCGGCAGCCGCCAGCTTTATGTGGAGAATCACCGGGGCGTGGTGGATTTCACGCCGGATCAGCTCGTACTTGCACTTGCGCAAGGCAGGCTGAGGGTGTCCGGCCATGATCTAGTCATTACGTCTATTCTGCCAGAGCAGGTAAGTGTGGAGGGACATATAACGGATATCCAAATGGAAGGAACGGAGGAAGGCTCGTGAAACATCCTGCTTTAGCAAAGCTGCATGGCACGGTTACCCTTGCTGTCAAGGGCGAAAGTGTGGAAGATTTCATTAATTTACTCACCGATCAACATATACCTGTTTGGAACGTGCGGCCGATGGGTACTAGACATGCAGAAATGAACCTTCTGCTGCCGCACGTCTTCCTCCTACGCCCGCTTTTGAGAAGGACAGGCTGTAAAATGCATGTTCTGAAGCGGCAAGGGCTTCCCTTTACTGTTATACGACTTGCCAAACGTAAATTTTTTCTGGCTGGATTGGCTTTGTTCTGGATAGGTCTCCTGCTGATGTCTTCGCTTATCTGGGACATTGAAGTGAAGGGGAATGATAAGCTCTCGACGGAATCCGTTCTCAAAGCCGCCCGACAGGAGGGGCTGTATCCGTTTCAATGGAGCTTTCGTCTTTCCAGTCAAGACAAGCTTTCCCGTGCGCTCATGCAGAAGCTTCCAGAGGCATCCTGGATCGGTGTGGAAAAACAGGGTACTTTGGTGACGATTCAGGTTGTTGAAGCTTCACAGCCTACCCCTGCGCCGCTCTACAGCCCGCGTCATATCATCAGTAAGGCAGACGCGGTAGTCACTGAAATTTTTGCCGAGCAGGGTCGTCCTGTCGTGCATAAAAATACGCGTGTCAAAAAAGGAGCCATCCTCATCTCGGGAACGCTTGGAGATGAGGAGAATCAGCAGCAGGTCGTAGCCAAAGGAGAGGTTAAGGGTCTTGTATGGCATGAATACGAAATTAGCAGTCCCACGGTGCAACGCAGCAGCACGTATACAGGTACCAGTCACGACCGCTTGTATCTGGTGTTAGGCAACCGTGCAATACAATTGTGGGGATATGGGAAAATACCTTATTCTACACATAAAACAACAGTTGAACATGATCCGCTAACATGGCGTTCCTACAAACTTCCGATGGGTTGGATGACCGAAAGTGTGAGGGAGACAAAGATACAAGAGCAGAAGCTTACGGAAGCAGAAGCGAAAATGTCAGGAATAGAAGGCGCGCGAGCTGATATTTTAGCTAAATACGGCAAAGGAACGAAAATAATAAGCCAAAAAATTTTGCATGAGAAGAGAGAGAATGGTAAAGTTTATATGAAAGTGCTTTTTGAAGTGGAGCAGGATATTGCGGAAGAACTTCCGTTAGTTCATAACCAAGGAGAATGAGGCTATTTGGCAGAACAACAACGCAGCATACAAATTGCATTGAACAATGCGGGAGAAGGACAGGCGTTATTTGGCCCGCAGGATTCCTTTTTAAAATTAATCGAAGCCGCTATTCCAGCAAAAATAGCATCTCGTGAGGCAGAAGTTAATGTTTTTGGTAATGCACACGAGGTGGAAGTGCTCGAACAATTGTTCGATGTATTACTCCAGTTAATTCGCAATGGGTATATACTGACCGAAAGGGACGTCCATTATGCGATTGAATTGGCCAAAGATTTGCGCGCTGATCAGCTGCTCGATTTGTTCAAGGGTGAAATTACGACGACGTTCCGGGGTAAACCGATTCGCGTCAAAACGATTGGACAAAAGCACTATGTAACCACGATTAAGAAACGCGATATTGTATTTGGAATTGGCCCGGCGGGTACTGGTAAAACCTATCTGGCTGTAGTGCTGGCCGTAGCTGCCCTGAAGGAAGGTTCAGTCAAGCGCATTGTACTGACTCGCCCTGCGGTGGAAGCAGGTGAAAATTTAGGTTTTTTACCAGGGGACTTACAGGAAAAGGTTGATCCGTATTTACGCCCATTGTATGATGCTCTATACGATGTGATGGGCCCAGAGCAGACTGCAAAGGCACTGGAGCGCGGGTTAATAGAAATTGCACCTTTGGCTTATATGCGGGGACGTACGCTGGATGATTCATTTATTATTTTGGACGAAGCGCAAAACACCACACCCGAGCAAATGAAAATGTTTTTGACTCGACTTGGCTTCGGCTCCAAAATGGTAATTACCGGCGATGTCACGCAAATTGATTTGCCTCGCGGCAAAAAATCCGGTCTGATTGAAGCGAATGCGATTTTACAAGGGATTGAGGAAATAGGCTTTGTCCAGTTTGCAGAAGAGGATGTGGTCCGTCATTCCCTCGTTCAAAAAATCATTGTTGCTTATGACCGTGTTGCCGAGAATCAAGGATAGCCATTCAAGTACAAGTATGGTGTGTACGATCAGAAAAAGTATAAAATGAGCAGTGTAGCTGCCTTGAAAAAGATGATGGAGAGGGATTGTTTTAGATGACCTCGAAGGAATTATCTAAAGGGAAAACGTTCCAGCATAGAATGAATGGATGGAAGTATAGCGTGGCGACACGCTATCTTCTGTTTTTATTTTTGGTGGTTCTTTTTTATGTAGGCTTTGCGTCCAAGCTGCTTCCCGAGCGTTATGATATTCGGGTAAATCAACCGAGTGAAAAGGAAATTGTCGCCCCGATGCAGCTTCCTAACAGTAAGGCGACTTTGAAGGCTCAAGAGGAATCAGCTGAACGTGTGCAGCCCATGTATACCATTGTGCCCGTTCGCAACGATAACCTGATTACTGGTATTTTGGATCGAATTGAACGGCTCAATCAGGATGATCAGGTTTCCAGAGCAGATAAGATTTCGATTTATAAGGATGAGATTCCGCAACGTGCACGGGAATTTGTGCAAAATTTTGTGAATAACAGCCGTAATGCGGATGCCTACCCAGATAAGCTGCTGGATGAAGTGCTGGAAAAAACGAAAGAGCAAACGTACCGAATTCCAGAGGAGACATTCATTAAAATCCCGCGCCTTACATCTGAGGATATTGCTGAAATGCGGCCTGTTGCCCGTGAGATTGTGACAGGGTTGATGAATGATCAAATTACGGATGCTCAGACAGCCCGAGCGAAAGTAGCTGAGCGGGTTAGTACAAGCTCGCTTACTAAGCGTACTTCACGGGAGGTTGTTCAGGAACTTGCAAGGCTTGTCATTACCGCCAACAAGTTTTATGATGATACAGCTACGAAGGACGCCAAGGTACAGGCTCGTGAAGATACACCGACAGTTTACATTAAACAGGGTGAAGTACTCGTCAAGAAGGGTGAGATTATTACCCAGGAAATCTATACACTGCTTGATGAAAATGAATTGCTCAAGGATAAAATCAATTATTGGCCACAATTTGGGCTGCTGATGTTGTCTATGATGCTGGCATTGGGCCTGTTTATGTATATTCGTCAATTTCAATCACGAACACGAAACTTCAAGTATAATAATGCGCAGTTGCTCATGCTAGTATTAATCTTTGTGATTACAGTGGGGGCAATGATGTTAATTTCCATACTGCAGAACAGTGAACGTTCCTATCTCGGCTATCTGGCGCCTATCGCGCTTGGAGCTATGCTCGTAACGCTGTTGCTTGATATGTCGTTGGCTTTCGTATGTGCCGTTATATTCAGTATATTGGCAAGTGTTATTTTGAATGTCCGTCAGGGACAAATTTTTGACTTTAATTTTGGTTTTTTTGCTATTGTGGTCTGTCTGGCAGCGATTTTCTCTACCCATCGAGCCAGCCAGCGTTCAACACTGTTCAAAGGGGCGATTATGGTATGCCTGTTCGGTGCCCTGTCTGTTTTTTCTCTGGCACTGATTGACCAAGGGAATTGGACTCAAACGACGACGCTCTATGGGGTAGCTTTTGCTTTTGCAGGCGGTCTGATAACAGCAATACTTGTTATTGGGCTCATGCCATTTTTTGAGTCTACTTTTGGTATCTTGTCGGCACTGAAGCTTGTTGAGCTGTCGAATCCCAACCATCCATTGCTCCGCAAGCTGCTTACGGAGACACCGGGAACGTATCATCATAGTGTAATGGTGGGTAATCTGTCAGAGGCCGCAGCGGAGGCTATAGGAGCAAACGGCTTGTTGTGCCGGGTTGGTTCGTATTATCATGATATTGGTAAAACCAAGAGGCCTTCGTACTTCATTGAAAATCAAAATGGGTTGGAAAATCCACATGATTCAATAGAGCCCAAGCTTAGCAAATCCATCATTATCGCCCATGCTCGTGACGGCGTGGAAATGCAATTGGATTACAAGCTACCCAAGCCAATTCGCGATATTGCCGAGCAGCACCACGGAACGACATTCTTACACTATTTTTATCACAAGGCGTTGCGTGAGGCTGAAGAGCGGGGGGTGGAGCCTGACTTCACGGAGGATGATTTCCGTTATCCGGGACCGAAGGCTCAGTCTAAAGAGTCTGCTGTGGTGGGAATTGCTGATAGTGTGGAGGCAGCAGTTCGTTCCTTACGGAAGCCGACGGTGGAACAGGTTGAATCCATGATTGAGAAAATTATTAAGAGCCGTCTTGATGATCACCAATTTAACGACTGCGAGCTGACCATGCGGGAGCTTGATATCGTGGCTCAAACCCTCAAGGAAACAGTAATGGGGATTTTCCATTCCCGTATTGAGTATCCAGAGGAAAGGCCCAAGTCTGAAAACGGAAAAGCTTAATATAACTTGTGCATGAAGCACGGGTAGAGCACTAGAATTAAAAGGAGCGGTTGGCATGGGCCTTCAATTAGCTTGGAATAATGAACAAAACGATATGGTAATTAACGAATCTTTAATTACGCTGCTGAACACCTTATTAGAGGAGGCAGGCAGAGTGGAAGGAGTCACAGACGGTGAGGTAGCCCTTACCTTCGTTAATGATGAGCAAATTCATGAGTTGAACAGGGACTATCGGGGAATTGATCGTCCCACCGATGTGTTGTCTTTTGCTATGAAGGAGACACTGGATGAAGAGCTTGAAATTATTTACGAACCGAATGAAGAAAATTCATTGAATGATGTACCGGATGTTCTGGGGGATATTATAATCTCTGTACAGACAGCGCAAGCTCAGAGCGAAGAATACGGACATTCCATTGAGCGTGAAATCGGTTTTTTGTTTGTTCACGGCTTTCTGCATCTGTTAGGCTATGATCATCAGGATGATGTGAGTGAAGCTGAAATGATGGGCAAACAGGAAGCTGTACTGGCTCAAGCGGGGTTGACAAGGTAATGAGACGTCAGCCTTGGAGAATGACCTTTCGCTATGCGGCAGAGGGCGTGATGTATGCTCTGCGTACGCAAGTAAATATGCGGATACATGTGGCCGTGGCGTTCCTTGTCATTGTAGCAGGCTTAACTCTGCACATCTCCCGGCTCGACTGGTTATTCGTCTGCGTGGCTATCGCTATAGTCATTGTAGCCGAACTGTTCAACACCGCTGTTGAAGCAGCGGTGGATCTCATCTCACCTGATATTCATCCGCTGGCCAAAGCGGCTAAAGACACCGCCGCCGGAGCCGTGCTCCTGGCAGCGGTTTTTGCTGTAATTATTGGTATATTTGTGTTTTATAGGCCTATGTTGACGTTAATTAGTTCGCTGTTTTAATGGAAAAACCAAAATAAAATAGGTGCTTAATCGCGCTGGAGGAAATGAAATGGCTAAGAAACACTTTAAATCAGGCTTTGTCGCAATTGTTGGCAGACCCAATGTCGGAAAATCAACACTGATGAACCACGTCATTGGGCAGAAGATCGCCATTATGTCAGACAAGCCACAAACTACACGCAACAAAATTCACGGCGTATTTACTACAGAGGACACGCAAATTGTATTTTTGGATACACCCGGGATTCATAAGCGCCAGTCAAAATTAGGCGATTACATGAATCAGACTGCTTTTAATACGTTGGGTGAAGTAGAAGCGGTACTTTTTCTTATTGACGCTGCTGAAGGCCTAGGCGGTGGCGACCGTTTTATTGCGGAACAGCTTAAACAAGTAAAAACGCCAGTTATCTTGGTGCTGAATAAAATTGATCGCATTGAGCCGGAAGCGTTGTTGCCCCTGATTGAGCAGTATCGCAAGTTGTATGACTTTGCAGAAATCGTACCGATCTCGGCCAAAATGGGCAACAATGTAAACACCCTGCTGGAGCAGGTGCAAAAATACTTGCCAGAAGGTCCGCAATATTATCCGGATGATCAAATTACCGACCATCCTGAACAGTTTGTTATTGCCGAGCTGGTACGGGAAAAAATTCTGCATATGACACGTGAGGAAGTACCCCATTCTATTGCGGTTATGATTGAAGACATGAAAGTGCAGGATAATGGGGTAGTGCATATTATGGCTGTTATTTTTGTAGAGCGTGACTCCCAGAAGGGGATCATTATCGGCAAACAGGGAGCCATGCTCAAAGAAGTGGGTAAACAGGCCCGCCAGGATATCCAAAACCTGCTAGGATCCAAGATTTTCCTGGAACTTTGGGTTAAGGTAAAAAAAGACTGGCGCAACCAGGAACGCGTCCTTCGTGACCTTGGCTTTCATCGCGACGCTTAAAAACAGAATTCGATACTACGTCACTTTAGTTCAAGGGTTTATTGAGGCTAAAAAAATGGATATTAAATAAATATGTATAGTTGTTGTAAGCATCATAAAAAAGCCGTCCGATCTCTATGACTGAGATAAGTAACAGTCTTCTGGTCATTCAAAGCGCCGCGCATATGCGGCGCTTAACTCTTGCTCTTTTTTACCCTTTTCTTCCAGTGATGAAATAACGAACGTTTTAAAAAAAGGTTATCTGTATGCACGTTGTAGCGGAGCGAAGGATTTGAATCTGAAGAAGCGATTGCGTTCGCCTTTACCCCCGAATTTAACCCTTTGTATGTTTGTACATTCAAATAAATTCGGGGGTAACAGCGATCGTAAGATCAAATCATTTGCGAAGCGGCATTCCAATCTACATACAGCAGCCTTTTTTTAATGCAATCCATTTATTTCATCGCATACTTCTCCCCTCCTCGCATCATCCTATTTTTGAGATGCAAACGTCATTTCCGAAGAAAGGATGAATACAATTGCGAGATTTTTCGTGGAAGTATTTTGCGATGACTGGAGATGTCGGTGCGTATCTGTTATATCGGGAGAGCGCCGTGACAAGGGAGCAAGACACGGATGAGGGAGAGTCGGACGAGCATGAAGAAGCCCGTGAATAGTACAAGCCACTGGCTTCTTCGCGAATGTTTGGGGGAAGAGGCATGCTTTACAGGGTGGAAGGAATCGTCATCCGCAGCATGGATTACGGTGAGGGGAACAAAATTATTACGCTTTGCACCGAAAGCGGAGGCAAAGCAGGCGTGCTGGTCAGAGGTGCAAAAAAGTCCAAAAGCCGTCACGCTGCTTTAACGCAGCCGTTTACGTACGGTGAATTCGTTTTTTTTCGAAACACAGGCTTAGGCACGTTGAATGCCGGTGAAATCATCCAATCCCACCATACATTACGCGAGGATATTACTAAGGCTGCTTACGCTTCTTATGCTTGTGAATTACTCGATCGGGTGTTACAGGATGAGGAAACAGGAGCGTTCTGGTTTAAGCAGCTAAAAGCATGTTTGGAGGCGCTGGAGAGTGGCAAAGATCCGCTGATCGTCATGAGTATTTATGAATTTAAAATATTGCAGGCGGCCGGATATGCTCCTCAGCTGGATGCGTGTATTTCAAGTGGTCAACAATGTGCTGATGAAGATATGTTTGTCAGTCCGAGGCTAGGCGGAGTTTTGTGCCGAAGCTACAAGCATTTTGATCCAACTGCATTGAGCGTGACTCCACGTACATTGAAGTTGCTGCGCTTGTTCGCCAGAATGGATTTGAATCGGCTCGGCAACATTGACGTGAAGGACTCCACTAAGCTGGAGATCAAACATGTCATGCGTCAGTTCATGGATATGCAGTTGGAGGTCAAGCTGAAATCCCGCAATTTCTTGGATCAGCTCGACAAGTACGATATGTGAAACGCCCTATTCTCTTGACTGTATTGCTGAAAACGTGTAATATCCTACTATATATCTCCTTCGGGAGCAGATGCATTGAACGAGAAAGTAGCGGATGTATTCTCTGTAATTAGCGAGTTGGGGACGGTGTAAGCCCAGCGGGAATTCTTCGTGAACAAGGCACTCGGGAGCATCTGAATGGACACGGAAAAGAGGATTACGATCTGATTGGTGATGTAGGATCGCAATCAAGTAGGGTGGAACCGCGGGAGTCAGCTCTCGTCCCTACGTCTGTACAGGCGTAGAGGCGGGGGCTTTTTGCTGTCTCTAGCAAGGCTTTTGGGATAAAATAGCCCTGTACATACGAGCTTAATGAGAAGAAATCACCAACATTTGAGGGAAGTAGAAAGGGAGCGTGTACCAATGAATTTTCAGCAGATGATTTTAACGCTGCAACAATTTTGGGCTGAACACAACTGTATTATTGTACAGCCGTATGACACGGAAAAAGGGGCAGGCACGATGAACCCAATGACGTATTTACGTTCGATCGGACCTGAGCCGTGGAATGTAGCTTATGTTGAGCCTTCTCGTCGTCCGTCAGACGGACGTTATGGTGAGAACCCGAATCGCCTGTATCAGCATCATCAGTTCCAAGTAGTTTTGAAGCCTTCACCGGATAACATTCAGGAATTGTATTTGGAAAGTTTGAGCCGTTTGGGCATTAACCCTCTGGAGCATGATATTCGTTTCGTTGAAGACAACTGGGAAGCACCGACGTTGGGAGCGTGGGGCTTAGGTTGGGAAGTATGGCTGGACGGTATGGAAATTACCCAATTCACCTATTTCCAGCAAGTGGGCGGTATTGATGCCAGTCCGGTTGCCGTAGAAATCACGTACGGTATGGAGCGTCTTGCTTCCTACATCCAGGACAAGGAGAATGTGTTCGATTTAGAGTGGGTCAATGGAATCACGTACGGTGATGTTTTCCACCAGCCTGAATTTGAGCATTCCAAGTATACGTTCGAAGTATCTGACGTCAAAATGCTCTTTACTCTTTTTAATATGTACGAAGAAGAGGCAAATAAAGCGATGGCGCAGCATCTTGTATTTCCAGCCTATGATTATGTGCTGAAATGTTCTCATGCGTTCAACTTGCTGGACGCTCGCGGAGCGATCAGCGTGACGGAACGGACTGGGTTTATTATACGAGTACGTAATTTGGCGCGTCAGGTGGCTGCGACCTATCTGGAGGAGCGCGAGAAGCTGGGCTTCCCGCTGTTGAAGAAAGGAGGTGCGGCAAATGTCTAAGGATTTATTGTTTGAGATCGGGTTGGAAGAAGTCCCTGCACGTTTTATCCCGAATGCGATTCAGCAGTTGAAGCAGCGTATGACGGCGTGGCTTGACAGCTCGCGTATTGCTTATGGTGCTGTAGAGGCTTATGCTACACCTCGCCGTTTGGCGGTACTTGTCAAGGAAGTAGCGGAGAAGCAAGAAGATATTAACGAAGAAGTTAAAGGTCCTTCCCGCAAAATCGCACTCGACGAAGCTGGTAACTGGAGCAAGGCTGCACTAGGCTTTGCTCGCAGCCAAGGTGTTGATCCTGAACAGTTCACATTCAAGGAGCTTGGAGGCGTGGAATATATTTACGCCACTAAGAGCAGCATAGGTGTACCAACAGCGGATGTACTGTCCGAAGGTTTATTGCACATTTTACATGCCATGACATTCCCTAAATTCATGCGCTGGGCAAGTTATGACTTTAAATTTGTTCGTCCGATCCGCTGGTTGATTGCCTTGTTTGGTAACGATATTGTTAATTTGGAGATTGCCGGCGTGCAGTCAGGAAATGTGACAAGAGGGCATCGTTTCCTGGGACAGGATGCCGTTGTAGCAAGTCCAGCTGACTATGTTGAAGTACTTCGCAAGCAGCATGTCATTGTGGACATTGAGGAACGTCAAACGCTTATTGTAAAGCAAATTGAAGCGCTGGCTGCCGAAAAAGATTGGACGATTGCGGTCAAGGATGATCTGCTGGAAGAAGTGCTGTATTTGGTGGAAACCCCAACAGTACTGTTCGGAGGTTTTGATCCTGCGTTCCTGAACATTCCGAAGGATGTACTCATTACTTCCATGCGTGAACATCAACGCTATTTCCCAGTGCTGGATCGCACAGGAGAGCTACTGCCATACTTTGTTACGGTACGTAACGGAGGAAGTCAATCGCTGGAAGTCATTGCTAAAGGGAATGAAAAAGTATTGCGTGCGCGGCTGTCTGATGCCAAATTCTTTTATGAAGAAGATCAGAAGCTGGAAATTAAAGATGCACTCTCCAAACTGGAAAGTATCGTTTTCCACGAAGAGCTGGGAACGGTTGGAGACAAAGTGCGCCGGATTCGCCGTATTGCTGATGCTCTGGCAGAGAAACTTCACGTTTCCTCAGATACACAGGAATCGGTTAGTCGAGCTGCGGATATTTGTAAATTTGACCTGGTAACACAAATGGTATATGAGTTCCCTGAACTGCAAGGTGTGATGGGTGAGGATTATGCTCGTAAGGCTGGAGAGAAGGAAGAAGTGGCGAGAGCGGTGTTTGAGCATTACCAACCGCGTTATGCAGGAGAAACGGTTCCTTCAACGAATGCTGGAGCGATTGTAAGTATCGCAGACAAGATAGATACCATTACAGGATGCTTCTCCATCGGTATTATTCCAACAGGTTCACAGGACCCTTACGCGCTTCGTCGTCAGGCAGCAGGTATTGTGCAAATCTTGTTGGATCGTAAGCTTTCGGCTACGTTGTCTGATGTGTTCAATATCGCGCTCGATGTGCACGGCAACCTTGGAAATATGAAACGTTCCGCGGATGAAATACGTAAAGAATTACATGAGTTTTTCGGATTACGCGTGAAGAAACTATTGTCTGAGACACTTCGTTATGACGTTGTGGATGCTGTGCTTGCAGCTGGATATGACGACGTTGCTTCCGTTGTTAACCGCGGAGCTGCGTTAATGACTGCCGTACAAACAGGTGAGGTATTCAAAGCAACAGTTGAATCCTTTAATCGTGTAGGCAATCTGGCTGCTAAAGCAGTGCATAAGTTAGTTAATACGAGTGAGTTTACGGAGCAAGGCGAAAAAACGCTTTACGAAGCATGGTCTAGCGCTTATGAATCTTATAGCGTAGCTTTACGGGAAGGTGATGCGACACGAGCGTTAGCGCTTGCTTCATCCATTACCCCTGCGGTGACGGCATTCTTTGATTCCGTTATGGTTATGGCTGAGGATGATGCTGTTCGTAATAATCGTTTGGCATTGCTGGCTGCTATTGACTCAGAACTGAAGCGTTTTGCCGATTTTTCCAAGCTTGTAGTTTAAACGTTAGTTGTGATAGTATGAACAACTTGAAAAAATGGGTATAAATATACGGAACGGTGTGAGAGTAATCTTGCAGCCGTTCCGTATTTTACTCGAATGCGGATGGAGATGGGGGATGCTCATGGAGGGAACCGGAACTTTACTGGATGTGCGGATCGTTGTTGACGGGGACGCTTGTCCTGTTAAAAGTGAAATTGCGGAGATAGCTTCCCTTTTTCATATTGAGGTTATTATGGTATCTTCATATGATCATCTCATTCAGGGCAGCAAAGGCGTAAGCGTCGTTAAAGTAGACCGAAGCGACCAAAGTGCCGATCTCTATATTGCCAATCATATCCGCCGCGGAGATATTGTAACCACCAATGATTATGGTCTTGCTGCACTTGCCTTGGCAAAAGGTTGTGAAGTGATGTCTTTTCGCGGAGCTATGTATCGAAACGATTCGATTGATTTCATGCTTGACCGACGCCATACTTCTGCCAAAGAACGGAAAAAAGGACGTTATGGAAAAGGTCCTAAACCGTTTACATTAGAGGATCGTGAAGTTTTTCAACATAAACTGACAAAACTTTTACTTCGCTTGCAGGAGAATGAGTAACGGTATCGAATTATATTTACGTGCTAAAGAGATGAAGGTGGTTAATATGAGTGCCGGACAAGGCAACATACCGGACGATATCATTGAGTCGGTTTTACAACATCATGATATTGTAGATACGGTAAGCAAGTACGTGCATTTGACCAAGCAGGGGAAATATATGAAAGGCCTCTGTCCTTTTCATTCCGAAAAAACCCCTTCATTCACCGTGACACCGGATCGTCAGATTTTTTACTGCTACGGCTGCGGCGCGGGAGGCAATGCCATCAAATTTATGATGGAAATCGAAGGACTATCCTTTCCCGAAGCTGTCAGGACAATGGCAGAAGAAAGTCATATCCCGCTCGGCGAATGGCAGGGACGTGATTCATCGCATCAGCATCCTGAGTTGGACAGGCTGTTGCAAGCGTATGAGTTAACTTCTAAGATGTACCATTTTTTGCTTAAAAATACGGAGCACGGCAAACCAGCCATGGAATACTTGCGCTCACGGGGATTCAGTGACAAGATCATTGATCAATTTCAAATTGGCTATGCACCCAACCGATGGGATACGATCGTTCAGTTTCTGGAGAAGCGTTCTTTTGATCCCGTGGAGATGGAAAAGGGAGGGCTTATTTCTCCCCGGCATGAGGGTGATGGATATGTGGATCGATTCAGAGATCGTATCATGTTTCCCATTTGGAATCGCAACGGAAAAGTTATTGCCTTTGCAGGCCGTATACTTGGTGAGGGACAGCCGAAGTATTTGAATTCACCGGAGACCAAGCTATTCAACAAGAGCCGAACGCTGTACAATCTCCATCATGCTAAAACCTCAATTCGCAAGCTACGCCAAAGTGTTCTTTTTGAAGGCTATGGTGATGTTATCTCAGCGTGGGAAGCTGGCGTACAAAATGGGGTGGCCGCCATGGGCACTGCTCTAACGGAGCACCATGCTACGATGTTAAAAGGACTGTGCGACGAGGTTATTATTTGTTATGATGGTGACCGGGCAGGACAAGCTGCTGCGCTTAAAAATTTTCCGCTGTTGGAAAATGCGGGGCTTCACGTGAAAGTAGCGCTGGTCAGTGACGGTATGGACCCGGATGATTTTATCCGGCAATACGGCGGCGAACGATTCCAGCGCCAAATTATCGAAAGTGCTGTTTCAACGGTGAAATTTAAGCTTATATATCTGAAAAAAAACCATATACTGCAAGAGGAAGAAGGAAGAATCGCGTATTCCCGCGAAGCATTAAATGTCATTGCACCTCTGTCATCCCCGACCGAGCGGGAAGTGTATCTGCGCGAAGTATCATCCGAAGTCAAGGTGGATTTTGAAACCTTGAAGCAAGAATGCAATTTACTCCGTCAATCCCTGCAAAAAAAACAGAACTTTGGGGATAATAACGAAAATGGGTGGAATAATGGTAGGCATAAAAAAGGGCAGGTCTCCACACCTAATCTGTTGCCAGCTTACCATGTGGCTGAACGCAGGCTGCTTCACTGGATGATGCAGGATTTAGAAGCTGCAGAGTATGTAGAAAAGCATCTGGGCGACGCCTTTAATATTGAGGATCATGCAGCAATTGCTGCTTATCTATATGCCTATTACGCGCAAGGGAAGTTACCGGATACAAGCCGTTTTATTTCATCTTTGCAAGACGACCGACTGGAGAAGAACGTAAGTTCGATCATGATGATGGATGCTCCAGGCGTATGGGCACCGCACATTTTGGATGATTATATTCATCAAGTGCGAAAATTTCCATTGCAGGAGCAACTGGATTTGAAAAGGGAAGAAATGAGAGCCGCTGAGCGCTTAGGTGACTTTTTGCGCGCAGCACAAATTGCAAGTGAGATTATAGCCCTAGAGAGACAATGAACACACAGAGGTCGGATGTTTCTAGGGAGGAGGGAGTCGAAAGATGGCGAATGATCAGCATACTGAACTGGAGACGGAACTAACACTGGATCAGGTTAAAGATCAACTGATTGAGTTGGGTAAAAAAAGTTCCTCTCTGAACTACAAAGATATCATGGAAAAACTGTCGCCGTTTGATCAGGACCCCGAGCAAATGGATGAGTTTTATGAGCAGCTGGGTGACTTGGGGATTGAGGTTGTGAATGACAACGACGAAGAAGTTACCAGATTGCGTCAAAATGACGACCCGGAAAACAATGATGGGGATGATTTTAATTTCGATGACGATCTGAGCCTGCCTCCCGGTATTAAAATTAATGACCCGGTCCGGATGTACTTGAAGGAAATCGGTCGTGTACCGTTGCTTTCTGCTGATGATGAGGTGGAGCTTGCCAAACGGATCAATAACGGCGATGAAGAAGCTAAGCGTCGGTTGGCAGAAGCGAACTTGCGTCTGGTTGTAAGTATTGCCAAACGTTATGTTGGTCGCGGAATGCTTTTCCTGGATCTGATTCAGGAAGGTAATATGGGTTTGATTAAGGCAGTAGAAAAATTTGATTACGAAAAAGGCTTTAAATTCAGTACGTATGCAACCTGGTGGATTCGTCAGGCCATTACGCGCGCAATAGCCGATCAGGCGAGAACGATCCGTATTCCAGTGCATATGGTGGAAACGATCAACAAGCTGATTCGCGTATCGCGTCAACTGTTGCAAGAGCTGGGGCGCGAACCTACGCCGGAAGAAGTGGCTGCCGAGATGGAGCTGAGCGTGGAAAAAGTACGGGAGATTATGAAAATTGCCCAAGAACCAGTTTCATTGGAAACACCAATTGGTGAAGAGGATGACTCACATCTGGGGGATTTCATTGAGGATCAGGAAGCATTGGCGCCTGCAGATGCGGCTGCCTATGAACTTCTGAAGGAACAGCTTGAGGATGTACTGGATACGTTGACCGAACGGGAAGAGAATGTTTTGCGTCTCCGCTTTGGTTTGGACGACGGAAGAACCAGAACTCTTGAAGAAGTGGGTAAAGTGTTCGGTGTTACACGTGAACGTATTCGTCAGATTGAGGCCAAAGCGCTGCGTAAGTTGCGCCATCCAAGCCGCAGTAAGCGACTGAAGGATTTCCTCGAATAGAAGCGTAACATTGCGGACCTTCTGCGGCTTGAAGCGCGCAGGGGGTCTTTTTTTATCTCATGGCAGCCTTGGTGGAGGGGAAGAAGCTTGGACCAGGAGAAAAAACGGGCAATACTGTTACATGAAATTGAGCATTGGCGGCGAAGTCGGCTGCTCCCTGAGCAATATTGCGATTTTTTGTCTAACCTGTATCGGGAGGACGAAGATCCGTCGCAGAGCCAGAACCGTAACAACACCGGGCTGCTTACATATCTTAGACACGGGCATGGGATCGCCTGGCTTCTTGGTTTTGTCATTATTTCCTGCATTTGTTTGATCGGTTTTTATTTTACCGCTTTTCCGTTGGCAATGCAAATATTCTCGGCAAGTGCAGTTACTACGATTTGCTATGGAGTGGCCGCATTTTGGCGGTCTTCCGAAAAGAGTATGAGTGCGATGTTGAGCACTTTAGGCAGTGCGATTATGCTGGGTTCGGGTGTGTGGATCATTCAGCTCCATCAAGGTGAAGCTAAGGTTTGGTTTCTTTTTCTCGTAGGCCTATGCGGTGTAGTATGGTGTCTTGTGGGATTAACTTTGCGGATCAGCTTACTTCATTACTGTGGTCTTGCTGGACTGCTTTTAGTGTACGCGGTCCTTATAGGCCGCTACTGGCCTACAGCAACTTTAGTGATGCTTGAGGCATTTTGGATTTTGCACGCAGTATTGTTGATCTGGTTAAGCTGGTGGGTACATCGCCGCTTTCCGCGTCTCGCTTTGGTTTATTTCGCTATAGGCATGACACTAGCATTCATGGCTGAAGCAGACATGATTATCCTGCGCCATCAAGCAGCGGGAGATGTGGTGTTTTACAGCATACTGAAGTTGGCATTTGTTGTAGGGATTTTATTTTGGACTCGAAAAAAATGGATTACGTGGGTGACGTCATGAAACTTTCTCAACGATTACAATATATTATGGAACAAATTCCTGCCGGGAGCAGACTTGCGGATATTGGCTCGGATCATGGACTGCTCCCTGTGGCTGCAGTGCGTAGTGGCAGAGTACCGCAAGCCGTGGCGGGTGAAGTCAACGATGGGCCGTTGCGTGCGGCTCAAAAGCAGGTGGCCGAAGCAGGTCTTACTAATCGCATTGCGGTTAGAAAGGGAGATGGCTTGGCTGTAATTAAGGCCAATGAGATTGATGTTATTACAATAGCCGGCATGGGTGGTGCCTTGATCGCTTCCATTCTAGAGCAAGGGAAAGACAAGCTTGTTTCAGTAAAACAACTTGTTCTACAGCCTAACGTAGGCGAGGATATTTTACGCCGATGGCTCATTGAACATCAATGGGTACTAACAAGTGAACATATTATGGAAGAAGACGGAAAAATATATGAGATTCTGACGGCAGTACCTGATTCGGTAAGCCCACTGAAACAGGAAGATCTGTATCAACCATGGAAACTTCCCGATAGTTCGCTGGTACTGACACAGGATTTGTTAATGCAACTCGGGCCGCTATTGGTTAAAGCACCGAATGAAATCTTTTTTTATAAATGGAAATTGGAGATTCGCAAGCTTCAGGATGTGCTGGCACAAGTGGCACGGTCAGATCAGGAATCCGCACAGCATAAGCGGGAACAATTGCGCAAGCAAATTGAACAGCTAGAGGAGGTACTTGCATGTTTGCCAAAGGACAGACAGTAATTAGCTACATGGAGCAGCTGGCTCCAAAATACTTGGCAGTTCCAGACGATAGAATCGGGCTTCAGCTGGGTAGTCTGCAAAAGGAAATCAAAAGCATATTAGTAGCCCTGGATGTTAATGATGAGGTTGTCGAAGAGGCAATCCGCATAAAAGCAGACCTCATTATTGCGCATCATGCGATTATATTCCGCCCACTTAAAGCTTTGAACACGGATCAGCCTGCGGGCAGATTGTATGAAAAGCTGATCAAGAATGATATTGCTGTCTACATCAGTCATACGAATCTGGATACGGCTGAGGACGGCATGAATGACTGGATGGCGGAAGCACTGGGTATTCAAAGTGAAGGTACGCTGGAGGATGTTCACACCGAGCAATTGTTCAAGCTTGTCGTTTTCGTACCCAAAACACATCATCAACGGGTACTGGATGCCGTACTGGGAGCGGGAGCTGGACATATTGGCAACTACAGCCATTGCAGCTTTAACATTGATGGCTACGGAACTTTTGTGCCGGGTGAAGGCACACAGCCGTTTTTGGGTGAGCCGGGTAAAATGGAACGTAGTGAAGAGGTTCGTATTGAGACCATTGTACCGCAGGGTGTACGCAATAAAGTTGTTCAAGCGATGCTGAAGGCTCATCCTTATGAAGAGGTGGCTTATGACCTATACCATATGGATTTGCAAGGCCGTAGCTTTGGTTTGGGGCGGGTCGGCAAGCTTAAGGAAGCCTGCACGTTACGCGAGTTTGTCGATGTTGTGAAAAACGGTCTCAACGTCGAGCATGTACGTGTGGTGGGCGACTTAGATCGTACGATCAAAAAGGCAGCCGTGCTTGGGGGCTCTGGCAGCCGTTATGTGAACAAGTCGCTTTTTAAGGGGGCTGATGTATTAGTCACGGGGGATATTGACTATCACACGGCTCAGGATGCCCTTATGGCGGGGATTGCTATTATTGACCCTGGACATAACGCTGAAAAGATTATGAAGCCTAAAACTGCAGAGTGGATGCGTAAACGCTTGGCAGAAGGTCGATACTCAACGGAAGTACATGTATCTCAGGTGGAAACCGAACCTTTCCAATTTTTGTAAAACCTCAACGTCTATGAGAAAATAAAGGTGCTTTCTACTTTTTACAATATTTTCAGGGTTGTAACGTGCGCGCGTTCCCTGTATACTATGTAATGTTGTTCGGAAAGTTTGACAGACAATCGCTGGCGGCGTAAGCCGCGAGAGGAAAGTCCGGGCTCCATAGGGCAGGATGCTGGATAACGTCCAGTCAGCGCGAGTTGAAGGATAGTGCCACAGAAATGGACCGCCGATGGCCGCTTGCGGCACAGGCAAGGATGGAACCGAGGTGTAAGAGACCCCGAGGAACGCTGGTGACTTCGTTCCTGGTAAACCCCATCTGGAGCAAGACCTAATGGGACACAGCTTCTTCGCGAAGCAGCCTTAGCCCGAGGCGTGTCTAGGTTGGTCGCTGGAGCTGGATAGCAATGTTCGGCCTAGATAGATGATTGTCGCTTGTAGTGGGAGGGTAGTTCCCGTCTGTACCACGAATAGCACAGAACCCGGCTTACGGAAAACTTTCCCCACTGCAACACCTTAAAATGTATGAATTTAACTTTTGTAAATGACCTGTTTGCATGAAAGCTTTTAATCCAAATGTATTTATTGAATTAAAAAGGGTGTGTCATATTCCTGTGGGAATCATGACACACCCTTTTTAACATACCGTATTTGCGCAGAAATAGTGCATTTTTAGAATGAAGCCCCCAAGCATAATTACTGGAGGCTTTCATTTTAATTTTTACTCCCTCTATCGTAAAAACGTGCGAGGAAGAGGCACGTAGTCAGCGTAGCAACGCATTTGAATCTATAGAAGCGAGGCGTGCGGCTTTTGTCCCAGATTCCACCACTATTCAAAATCCAAACGAATCAGGGATAACAGCGATCGTAAAAACAACGTGAAGCGGGCCTCACGTACGTGTTCTGCCAACTCCATCAGCGTACGCTTTTTACCACACTTTCCTCTGTGTACATCTTCAGTGCTCGATCCAATCGGTCAACTGCTTTTGGAAGCAGGGAAGGATCGGTATGCGTGAAGTTGATTCGCATATGGTTGCTGCCGCTCAGGTCAGCATAGAAGACTTGTCCAGGCACAAATGCGACTCCTTCCTGAATTGCGAGTTGCAGCAACCGGTCAGAACGGAAGCCCTCAGGTAGGGTAACCCACATAAACATACCGCCAAGTGCATCATTCCAGGTGATTCCTTCCCATTGACGTTCTTTCATCAGCGATGTGAGACGTAGCATACGAGTGTAGTACTCGGCGGACACGGTACGAATATGTCCGTCCAAGTCAAAAAAGTCCAATAACTCATTCAAAGCACGTTGATCAATACTGCTGGAGTGCAGATCGGCAGATTGTTTGGCATTCGCGACTTTAACGACGATAGCTTGATCGGCTACCAACCATCCAGAGCGAACACCTGGAGCGACAGTTTTAGAGAATGTAGAAGTGTACATTACATGACTGTCTCCACCTAACTGTTGATCAATTGAGAAAAGGGATGGAAAGTTAAGGTTTTCGTCAAATTTAAGACGTCCGTAAGGATCATCTTCAAAAATCAAAGTGCCGTATTTACGGCATAGTTCAACAACGCCTGTTCTGCGTTCCATACTCCAAACACTTCCTGCCGGGTTGGAGAAGGTGGGGATGACATACACGAATTTAGGCTGATGTTTTTTGATCTTGGCTTCAAGATCTTCTAATTGCATACCGTTAGAGTCTGTATCTACACTTACAATGTTGGCACCATAGGAATTAAATACCTGAAGAGCGGCCAAATAAGTAGGGGACTCCACCAATACAGTATCCTGCGGATCGAGCAACACACGCGAAACCAGATCAATGGTCTGCTGTGAACCCGTCGTCATAATGATATTATCTCTGTTGACGGAGATGCCTTGGGATGACATGATTGCTGCAAGACGTTCCCGTAGAGGAATGTAGCCCTCGGTTAGGCCGTATTGAAGAGCGGTAGTACCGCCGAGGCGAAATACCCGCTCATAGGCTTTAGCAACAGCTTCGATGGGAAAAAAGGCATCGGCAGGAAGGCCGCCTGCCAGAGATAACACATCTGTTCCCTGTGTCAGCTTTAAAATGTCCCTTACCATGGACGAGCCCTGAGTACGAGCCATACCCGAAAATTTGTGTTCCAATCCAATCATCTCCTGTGTTCTATACTGTACTATGAAATTTGTTGTATTATATCGATAATGAAGTATAACAGTAAACGTCTAAATGTAACAGTTGATTTTTGGAGGGGACAGTTCCGATGCATATTGATCTCAGCCGCAATAGCAGTGTCAAATTATATTTACAGATTGCCAAAACATTAGCAGATCGCATCCAGTCTGGATTGCTGCCTCAGGGCACAAAGCTTCCGTCTGTCCGTCATCTGTCCAGCCTACTTGCGGTAAGTCCCGTTACTGTAAGCAAGGCGTATGCTGAGCTGGAGTCTATTCATTTGGTTACCTGTACACAGGGAAAAGGTTGCTATGTAGCGGAGCCTTCGGTAGCTGTTCAAGGTGAGGGAACACAGGATTTGTCATGGCAAATGTCGCTGATCGATTATTTGCCGCGCGCACAGCTATGGAGAAACTTTAACCATAGCAGACAGATTCCCTATTCTTTTCATATAGCAGCAATTCAACCGGAGCTTCTTCCTACACGCGAAATCATTGCTGATACTCAACGTCTATCCTCTGGAAATCCCGATGCAATGGCAGCATATGGGACTTTTGAAGGTGATTTAGCGCTGAGGGAAGTGTTTGTAGATCACTTGAACGAACGCGGTATATGCACAGTGGCAGAACAGCTACTCGTAACCAGTGGTGCCCAACAAGGGATTGACTTGGTGGCACGTACTTTTGTTGGTTCTGGAGATGTTGTCTACATGGAGGCTCCTACATATACGGGGGCCATTGATGTGTTTACCAGTCGTGGTGCCAAAGTAATTATGATTCCGATGGATGAGCAGGGCATGCGGATCGATATCCTCACACGTCTTTGCGACACTCATCCCCCAAAACTGATCTACACGATACCCACTTTTCATAATCCTACCGGAGTAACTTTAACGATGGCCAGACGCACACAATTACTGGATCTAGCTCAAAGTTATCATTGTCTCATTGTTGAAGATGATCCATTTTCCGACCTTTATTATAAAACAAAGCCGCCACTCTCTATCAAGGCGCATGATCAGTCCGGACATGTGATATATATCAAAAGCTTTAGCAAAACCGTTGCTCCCGGCTGCCGTATAGCTTGTGTAGCGGCCACTGGCAGTGTAATGGATCGTTTGGTGGCTGCCAAGTCTACAACGGATTTGGGGAGCCCTCTATTAACACAAAAAGCGCTACTGCCCTTTATCAAGAACCGACTTGATCAGCATCTTGTTTGGTTGCGGGAACAAATGCGGGATCGGTTGACAGTCGCGTTGCATACGCTCCAGCGCTATGCTCCGCCAGAGGTCAGCTGGTATGCTCCCGAAGGCGGCTTAAATGTGTGGATTAAGCTTCCTCCTAATGTTGATATTCCAGAATTGGAGCGGCTTGCTGACCGAGAAGGCGTTTCCTTTTTACCTGGTGCAGTATGTTATGCAGGTGGTATGGACAGTAATCATATCCGTATTTCTTTTTCGTATGCAGACAAGGAAACACTTAAAACAGGTCTTCACAAACTGTGCAGTTTGTTGGGCGAACTGCTTGATCGTTCGGTCATTGTTGAACGGAAGCCTATTTTATAAGGGATATTTGTATTAGGGGGTAAACATCCAAGCACAGCACCTGCCTTCTTAATATGCTGTACTAATTCACCGAAAGGAGTTGCACATTATGAGTCATTGCCCTTACGACCCGATCGTGTGCCCACCGATCCAATTTGTAAATCATCAATTTTTCCCACAAGTCGTGCCTGTGGTTCATCCGATTGAAATTGTAAATCAGACGCACATTGTACCTGTGCCTCATCACGTATTTCCGGTGAGTATAAAGGATCCTGGAGAACCTTGCTGTCATACTCGCAGCCATGGCAAGCGTCCTGTTCGCAGCAGTTCCAAGCGTTAATAAAGCCCAAAAAAGCAGCCATGGAGCAACATGGCTGCTTTTTTCCAATAAGGAATCTTACGTTTCCAGTTTCTTTAATATTGATTTTAACTTGTCACTTAAATGCTGTGGATAGAATTGCAAAGGAACATATGGACGTTGTGCTGCTTTCAACGCTTTATACACGTCAATTTGACCATACCCGAAATATTTGTCATGCCCTGGTGTGCCCAAGTCAATTACGCTGCTTCTCATTAAATCCATAACCTCTTTGTTGGTCAGATCGGGGTTAATGGATCGAATCAGTGCAGCAAGCGCTGATACATGGGGACTGGCCATTGAAGTACCCGACAGTGCAGCATATTGGTTCCCTGGGTACGTACTGGCAATACTTGCACCTGGAGCCATGACGTCTACATAATCTCCATAGTTAGAAAAGGATGCACGGTGCATAGAAGAATCTGTAGCGGAAACGGCAAATACTTCTGGATACGCTGCTGGATAGCCAGGTCGTTCCGTATTGTCATTACCTGTGGCTGCAACTAATACGACATCTTTATCATAGGCGTATTTGATCGCATCATGCAAAAATTCAGCTTGTGCGTAATTGCCCAGACTTAAATTGATGACCTTGGCCCCATGATCAGCTGCCCATATAATACCTTCTGCAACCGAGTAAGTCGTACCGGAGCCGGATTGGTCAAGAACCTTAATCGGCATGACTTTGTTGTACCATGTCATGCCAGCGACCCCCTCACCATTATTCACGAGGGCAGAAATGATGCCAGCGACGTGCGTTCCGTGACCGACGTCATCATAAGGTTTTTCAGACGGGTTTACCACGTTATGACCTGAAAGGATTTGACCTTTTAGGTCGGGGTGATCCAAATCTACTCCCGTATCTACGACAGCGACAATTACGTCCTTGCTTCCTTTGCTTAATTTCCAACCCCGGTTGGTTTCAGTAGCCGGCAGATTCCATTGATAGCGGGAAAAGAGCAAATCATTGGGGATAGAGTTGTCCGCTTGGATAGGTGTTTTCTCATTGGTTAGATACATATAGTGAGGCTCAGTATAAAGCGGGTTCCACTTTCTTGAAAAATATTGCTTTAGCTCCTTGAAGTTCATCTTATCCGAATGAAATACATAGGTATAACCAAGCTTGCGGCCTGGCGCACAGTGTAAATCTGCTGCAATTTCCTGCAGTTGTCGTGAATCAGGATTGTGACGGAAGCGAACGACAATTTCGTTTTCAAAATAATGACTTGCATTTTCGTTGTCGTGGCCCGTCTTGACAGTAATATCGTGCAATGTGTCGGGATGTACGGATTCGATTTTGTAGCTGCCTTCTTTTGGATAGGGAATCAACCGCAAATTCTTACGCTGATGCTTCTCCACGTCACGCAATACTTGCTGACTAACCAGGGCAGCAACACCACATGTTCCGTCAGCCGATGGTTCTGCCATGACAAAATATTTACCGCCTTCAGCCTGAAATGCAGCAGATTCGTAGGATTTATTTTGCATGACGGAACGGCGAGCCGCGGCCAAACTGCTTTTAATTTGAGGATGACTCAGCAGACGAGTTTGTGATTTACCGCCCGTATAGGTACTCGTGTTCCCGTCGCGTGTGTGAATCCACAGTAACGTATGAAGATGACTGTGCGATTGCTGGAGCGTGCGGGTAAACTGCCTTTTCTGATCAGCAGTTTTACCATCAAGCTCCCGCATCACGTATTGAATATCCTGCCTTGCATCCATGCGTGTGAGGGTATCCGTAGCGGACAGGTCCAAAGCCAACATTCCTTTTTTGAGCTGCTTCTCTTGCTGTGGCACCATCTTGGCCGTATATTCGGGCTGCGGTGTATGGCGGTGATCACGGGAAGGCAGCATCAGTGTGATGAGAAGCACCCCGGCAGCTGCTCCGAGCAGGGGTTTTAACCATTTTCGCCGAGACATGAGACCGTCCTCCTTGAGTATTCATAAATTTATGGTTTAGCGTGAGGAGGTTGGCATGTTTTTATACCTTTCAATGCTCATTTGTGGTAGGATAAATACTGAAAATTACAGCTCTTTCGGTTAGAAGGGACTATTTTCGGGTAATCAAATTGATGAACAAGCAACAAATAAGGGGGAGCTGCCTTGATGTCAGCAGTCAACGTACAAAAATTATGTGAGTCGGCGCAGGAGAGACTGAAAACTGCCGTGAAACGGGTGGAAACATTCCTCAATGAGCATGCTCTGCCACAACTTGCTGCAGATGGCAATGAGGAGTCCGTGCTTTTTTACAAAGGCTTTTTGTCGGATCTCCGTCATGTCCTTGTTTTTTCCGAAGTATCTTATGAAAAGCTGGGTGTGGCTTTACGCCGTGCCAATTTTGACGTCGATTTTGCGGAAAAGGCATTGTATAACGTTTACCATGACTGTGTGAACAGCTTTTTTTATCCCAAAAATGAATCTTACGCAGAGGATGGACGCTATGCGTATACGGGACAAGATGCTATTCGCTTCCGTAAAACGCCAGTGCCAGCCGCTCGCGAAGTGATCATGGACATTACGAAAAATTTTGAAGAATTGCGTGATGATCTGACTTATTATGAAAGTGACTATTTGACTCAGCGCCGGATGCAGACTCGACGTACTCATGCCTAAAGCATTCAACGGGGAAGATCATTTCTAATCAAAAACTAAAACAAGACAAGCAAGCCGTTTTCTACTTGCTTCCTGCCATTTTGGAGGAGGTGAAGGAAGCGGCTTTTTTCGTATGTCACCAACTGCCATATACCATGAACGCATAGGTGCAGGGTAGCGGGGGGACAATGAATCCGAGGTGATAATCATGAGCCAAGAGGCCAAGCCAATCGTTAAGTGTAGCGTAGCCAATTGCCATTATTGGGGAGAAAACAACTTTTGCAAGGCAGATTTAATCATGATTGAAGTTGATGGTCATGCCGGTAAGAAATTTAAAGAAGAATATGCGGGAGAAAGCTTCAGTTCAGAAGAACGTGATAAGGCTGCCACGTCAGCCGCAACCTGTTGCCACACTTTTAAGCCGAAGTCCGTGTAAATTTTATTGCGCGATTCATTTCGCATTTGGAGGTGCAGTTTATTATGGAAGATCATGAAAATGACAAGCATCAGAGTAAAGAGCATGTTAGCCGCGAACGTGTAGATTACCCCCGTCACATTCATGAACGATCTGCCAAGCGCCGTAATGATCGTGAGGAATATGCAGCAGAGGTTGCTCCTGGCTCAGCTGTGACTCGACATGAGATTAAGGGTGAAGAGCAGGTTATAAACAATAGTGGCCGTATTTCTGGCTATATTGGTCTGGCTGCAGGAATTGCCTCATTGTTTATGTGGTCAATTGTGCTGGGACCTATTGCTGCAGTTTTAGGTTTTTTTGCTTATGTGAATGGCAGCAAAACGACCGGCATTTGGTCGATTGGTCTTGGGGCGCTGGCGACATTGAGTTATTTTGCTTTTATCCCGTTTGTTCGTTGACCCTACTGGAGAACAAGCTCAGTTTTCTTTTGTATATCCGAGAAAAATCATCTTAGTGATATAATTACATTAAAGCTGATTTATAAAGCTCCGCTGTCTTTTCGACAGAAACGGAGCTTTTTTTCATTAAAAGGTATGGAAGTACATAGTAAAAAGTTGTATCATAGCAGTAATGACAAGCTATTTGGGATATAACAACTATAGAAAGTTGGGAACACCACATGCAAATTGATCCGCGCGTGTCCAAGTCCATGTTAGACATGCAGCTGTTAAATAATATGAGTGCTACAACCCAGACGGGTACAACGGACGCTTTTTCCGGATTACTGGAACAAGTAGGTCAGTTGGAAACTGATGGTGCTGTGACACGAGAAAATTCAAGTGATGTTACCAGAGATGAAAACGGTTTGCTATGGCTTCAATTGGGACCTTCGAGGGGAACGGCTTCGTCATTGTACCCCGCTCCTTCCAGCACAGCAACAGACGGACCCACAACACCTACAGCATATGATGATTTGATTAACGAGGCTAGCCAGAAATACGGCGTTCCAGTAGCGTTGATTAAAGCGGTTATTGATACGGAATCTTCATTTAATCCGTCGGTCACTTCTTCGGCCGGAGCCAAAGGGCTTATGCAGCTTATGGATGCTACGGCTCAAGGCCTGGGAGTCAGCGACCCATATGATCCTGTTCAAAATATTGATGCCGGTGTTCGTTATTTGTCTTACCAGATTAAACGGTTTAACGGACAAGAAAATATGGCGCTGGCTGCATATAATGCAGGTCCCGGACGGGTGCAGCGGCTTGGTGTAAATAGTGATGAACAGTTAATGGCTGTACTGGACAAGCTTCCGGTGGAAACGCAAAGATATATTACCAAAATTCAAAATGCACGTGAAAAATATACGATCTAAGCCCTATAGCTTACAACGAAAAAAGTGCGTAATTTCAATTAGATTAGGTCCGCAGACAGGATCAATATGGGGAAAGGGTGTCGCTATAATGTAGCGGCCTTTCCCTGTTTTGGTCTTTTTTTGTTGCAGCAGTTATAGAGCGGAAAAGGGGAGTGCAATGAAATATTTTGATTATGCCGCGACAACTCCGCCTTTTGAAGAGGTGATTACAACAGTTGCCGAGGTCATGAGACGCCACTACGGGAATCCATCCTCGATGCATCGATTTGGAGAGGATGCGGATAAGTTGCTTAAGCGTTCGCGCGAAGTATGTGCTGCGGCTTTGGAAGTGCATCCATCAGAGATTGTCTTCACATCTGGGGCAACGGAAAGCAACAATCTTGCTATCAAGGGAGCAGCTTTGCAGTATCAGACCAGAGGCAAGCATATTGTTACTGTATCGACAGAGCACCCGTCTGTGTATGAAGCTTGCAGACAACTGACAAATCTGGGCTTTGAGGTTACATTTTTACCTGTCGATGCAGAAGGGCATGTGAGCGCCGAACAGGTTTGTGCCGCTGTCCGTAAAGATACGATTTTAGTCAGTATTATGCATGTCAATAATGAGACGGGAAGGGTGCAACCGTTGCATGATATCGGAGTTGCGCTGAAGAAACAGTTCCCTCGCGTTCTATTTCATATTGACGGTGTACAGGGGTTTGGAAAGCTACCGGTTGATATCCGGGGATGGCAGGCTGATCTGTACAGTCTCTCTGCGCATAAGTTGCGTGGACCCAAAGGTGCTGGACTACTATTCGTTCGGGAAGGTGTAGAGCTTTTCCCACTGCATAGTGGCGGCTCTCAGGAGCAGGGTTTTCGTGCAGGTACGGAAAATGTACCGGTGCTTGTTGGTATGTCTAAGGCGATACGGTTGGCGGGCGAACGGCAAGTAGAGACAGCACGCCGTATGACCGAGTGGAGAGAACGGGTGGTCGCAGAAGTGAAGACACTCCCTCAACTGCGGCTGAACAGCGGGGAAGAAGCGCCACATATTGTCCACTTTTCGTATCCGGGCATGAAAGCCGAGGTAATGCTGCATACGCTGGAGCAACTGGGTGTGGTAGTATCCACCAAATCGGCTTGCTCTTCGAAATTGGCTGAACCCAGTCGGGTGCTGCTGGCGATGGGATGCAATGAGGCGGAAGCGTCTGGCGGCATTCGTATCAGCTTCGGTGATGAACATACGGAACAGGATATCGATGAGCTTATACTTGCACTGCGAAAGGCTGTAGCCAAGCTGGAATCCCTTGAAAGGTGGAAACGTTAAAATGCACTATGATATGCTGTTACTTCGCTTCGGTGAATTTACATTAAAAGGGAAGAATCGGACTCGTTTTGAAAAGGCAGTACTGAATCACGTGAAGCTGCTGCTCAAACCGTTTCCCGGTGCTTCTTTGCGGAAGGAATTTGGACGGATTTATGTGGTTCTCGGAGGAGAGCCTTATGAACAGATCATTCAAGTGTTACAAAAAGTGTTTGGCATCACGACAATAAGTCCTGTCAAAATGGCTCCTGTCGAGCTGGGTGCTATCATTGAGACCGCTGTAGCTTTGATGCGTGAGCTGAATGTGGCCGAGGGAACGACGTTCAAGGTAAATGCCCGCAGAGTATGGAAGGAGTTTGCTCATTCCTCACAAGAGATGAATCATTTAATTGGTTCTCCTATATTGCGAGAGTTTCAAGCGTTGAGGGTCGATGTACATCAACCAGATATTGAGTTACGTGTGGAGGTTAGAGAGCAGGCGGCCTATATATTCAGCGATGTTATTATGGCTGTAGGGGGCTTTCCGTTAGGAACGAACGGTAAAGCTATGCTGCTGCTGTCTGGTGGAATTGACAGCCCGGTAGCAGGATGGTCTTCCATGCGTAGAGGATTGGAAATTGAATGTGTACATTTTTATAGCTATCCGTTTACAAGTGAGCGTGCGAAAGAAAAGGTTATTGATTTGGCAAGGGTATTAGCAGGCTATGCGGGTCGAATCAAAATCCACCTTGTCCCGTTTACAGAGGTGCAGACGGCCTTTACGCGCACTGGACAGGATAATCTGATTATTACGCTAATGAGACGGTCTATGCTGCGAATTGCAACGATGCTGGCTGAGCGTGAAGGAGCACTGGCACTCGTGACAGGCGACAGTCTGGGGCAAGTCGCTAGTCAAACGTTATCCAGCATGAATGTGATTGGCCGCTCGACAGAATTACCATTGCTGCGACCTCTCGTAATGATGGATAAACAGGAGATCACGGAAATCGCAAAGCAGATTGGCACCTACGATCTATCGATCCTCCCCTATGAGGATTGCTGCACATTGTTTGTTCCTAAATCCCCAACGACCAATCCAAATTTGTGGGTTGTTCAAAAGATTGAAGCCTCTATTCGGGATTTAAATGTGTTGATTGAACAGGCTGTGGCTACAACGGAGACGCTTGTCCTGGAGGCAGGCGGAGCTATAGAGGGGCGCAAAGAGGAAGTTATACAGGAAGATTGGTTTTAAACAAAAAGGCAGACCCGCCAGCTATTTTGGGTCTGCCTTTTTATTTTAGTTAAAACAGTTTTTGAATCATTTTAGACGGCTTTTTCTCGACTGGACACTGCTCTGCGATTTTGAAGATATCCTGTGAGCAAAATACCTGCCATGACTGCGGCAATAAACAAGATACGCAGCGCAGGATGCTCATTAAAGTAGGGTTCCAGCTTACGTTCTTCAGTAATCATATTAGAGGCTGTATAACCAAGCACAGCCGATCCTAAATAGATAATCCAAGGGAATTTATTGATCAACTTGATAAAAAGAGTGCTTCCCCATACAACGATCGGTACGCTGATTAATAGTCCCAGCACTACAAGGAGCAAATGCTGCTGGGCCGCGCCAGCAACAGCAATCACGTTGTCCAGACCCATAGCCGCATCGGCTACAACAATCGTGCGGATAGCACCCCATAACGTTGTTCCCGCTTTGACTTCGGTATGGTCCTCCTGGTCTACGAGCAACTTATACGCGATCCAGACTAACATGACACCCCCGATGAGTAACAACCATGGTACTTGAAGCAGCCAGAGTACCACAATGGTGGCTGCAATGCGAATGAGAAGGGCACCACCGGTACCGTACAGTATCGCTTTTTTTTGCGTTGCAGGAGGCAGCTTTCTGGCGGCAAGTCCAATTACAATCGCATTATCTCCTGCGAGCAGAAGGTCAATAAATATCACATTAAGCAGTAGCCAAAAGAACTGAAGTCCAGACATATCAATCGTTCTCATCTCCCTGATTAAACAACCTAAAATCATTGTATGTTGTTTATTTTAATACCCGTTTTTCGGAAATACGATTCATTATATTGCTGTTTGTTATTGATTTCAAGGTCTTTGCTCAACAAATTTGACATCAATTTTTAATAAATGATGACTTATTTGACAAGGCTTATAAGCATAGCCTCGTCCTATTTCGCATACAAGTAGGATGGGGGTGTTTGTACACATGGAGCATATCATTTTGCTGTTGAAAATATTAATGATTAATTTGGTGTTAAGCGGTGATAATGCGGTTGTTATAGCCATGGCAAGCAAAAACTTGCCTGCAAGGCAGCGGAGTCAAGCTATATGGTGGGGGGCAGTCGGTGCAGTCCTCCTGCGCTGTGTTTTGACTTTTGTAGCTGTCATTTTGCTGGGCATACCCTTTATTCAGGCGGCAGGCGGTCTACTTCTGTTATGGATTGCGTTTAAGCTGCTTTATGAGAATGAGGATCATGTGGGAGTAAGAGCAGAAACAACCATATGGAAGGCTATACAGGTGATTCTGGTAGCGGACTTTGTGATGAGTCTAGATAACGTATTAGCTATTGCAGCCCTAGCAGATGGGGATATCGCCATTATTGTCATTGGTATTGCGATTAGCATTCCAATTGTCGTCTGGGGCAGCAACGTGATTGCGATCTGGCTTCATCGGTTCCCTGTACTTGTTTTGCTCGGATCTGCAATCCTGGCTTTTACGGCAGGAGAAATGCTACTGCGTGATCCCCGATTGGGTGTATGGTTAGCAGGTACGGGAGAGCTTATACATGCATGGTTACCGGGACTCTTGGCAACAGCAGTTGTCGTTGCAGGTATATATCGTCAGTTACGAGCTCGCCATATTTGAACGTAGTTTTTTTGGAAAACATCGGCTAAAATAGACATAGAGTTTTTGCGAATGCCAGGTTTACTCGGTTTTTGTAAAGACTCTATATTCACAAAAATATACTTAAAAACAATCACATTAAGAGACCTAAAAACAAATTCAGCAAACAAAGGAGACCACGATGAATTCCGGAAAAGAGCGTATGATCGGAGTGGGCATTGTTGCCGTAGGACTGATTATTTTGTTGGGGAAACTGGGGGCGTTCTCCTTTTTGGGACGAAACTTTTGGCCTTTGCTGTTTTTAATACCTGGAATCGTACTGCATGCAATGTACATGAAGCGTAAAATTTCACCCTTTATGTTGCTGCCGGCAGGGATTTTGTCGGTTTATGGCTTCTTATTTTTGCTCTGCAATATTTGGGGCTGGCATTTAATGGCCTATTTATGGCCTTTGTTACTTCTAGGTGTGGCGATTGGATTATGGGAGTATGCCATTAATGATATTTCGCTTTCTCGCAATGTATATACAGGGGGCGTAATATTGGGCTTGGTATCGGTGCTTTTATTGGTTATTACCTCCCTAAGAACGGGTATCATATATGTTATTGCAGTTTTATTGATTGGCGCTGGAATCTGGTTGGTCCTAAACAACCGTGGCAAACGCAAAAGGTAAAACGACAAGCTGTGAGATTTTATGGCGGTAAATTACGGAACAGGCAATAATGTCTTGCTTTATGACATATTTCAACTATAATATAATGGATATGATAAGAGCGTCGGAATGATTTCTGACGCTTATTTTAAGGTTTTCACGCGAATCGGAGAGAGAAGCTGTCTGTACAAAGCCTGAAACATATAGAAGGCTGGCAGGGAGTGGGCCTAAAGAACGATTGTTAGCCTTGAATCAGCACTGCTTCAGGATAGAGACACTATTTTGATATACGGAAAGGATATGGATACAAACCATGCATGCTAGAGAAAACATTCGCAATATTGCGATTATTGCCCACGTCGACCACGGAAAAACGACGCTTGTCGACAAGCTGCTTCAACAGTCTGGAACATTTAGAGAACACGAGGCTGTTCAGGAGCGCGCCATGGACTCCAACGATCTGGAGCGTGAACGCGGTATTACGATTTTGGCTAAAAATACAGCTATCACTTACAAAGATTATCTGATTAACATTGTAGATACACCGGGACACGCCGACTTTGGTGGCGAAGTGGAACGGATTATGAAAATGGTTGACGGTGTTTTGCTCGTCGTTGATGCTTACGAAGGTTGCATGCCGCAAACGAAATTCGTACTGCGTAAAGCGCTGGAGCAAAATCTGACGCCAATCGTTGTAGTAAACAAAATTGACCGTCCGGCAGCTCGTCCGGCAGAAGTTATTGACGAAGTACTGGATCTGTTCATCGAGCTGGGTGCGAATGACGAGCAATTGGAATTCCCTGTTGTGTACGCTTCGGCGCTGAACGGAACATCCAGCATGGATGCTGAAAAGCAAGACGATAACATGCAAGCATTGTACGAAACAGTTGTAGAGCACATTCCGGCTCCAACTGAGAAAGTAGATGAGCCTCTTCAATTCCTCGTAACACTGATGGACTATAACGAATACCTTGGCCGAATTGCAGTAGGTCGTGTAAACCGCGGTATCATCAAGCAGGGGCAAGCAGTCACAGTTATGCAGCGTGATGGTAGCAGTAAATCAGCGCGTATTGAGAAGCTGTTCGGCTTCCAAGGTCTGAAACGTATTGAAACTGACCAAGCGGGCGCTGGTGACATTGTAGCGATTGCGGGAATTAAAGATATCAACATCGGTGAAACCATTGCTGATCCAAATCATCCTGAAGCATTGCCTGTACTGAAGATTGATGAACCAACGCTGCAAATGACCTTCCTGGTTAACAACAGCCCATTCGCAGGTCGCGATGGTAAGTGGGTAACATCCCGTAAATTGCGTGAGCGTCTTCTGAAAGAACTCGAAACGGATGTCAGCTTACGTGTTGATGAAACAGATAGCCCGGACGCCTTTATTGTATCCGGACGTGGTGAGTTGCATCTGGGTATCCTGATTGAAAACATGCGTCGTGAAGGTTACGAACTGCAAGTGTCCAAACCGGAAGTTATCGTCAAGGAAATTGATGGTAAGAAAATGGAGCCAATCGAACGTCTCCTTATTGATATTCCGGAAGAAAGCATGGGCGCGGTTATGGAAAGTTTGGGCTCCCGTAAAGCCGAAATGGTTAACATGATTAATAACGGCACCGGACAGGTTCGCTTGGAATTCTTGATCCCTGCACGTGGTCTGATCGGTTACACTACAAACTTCCTGACTTTGACTCGTGGTTATGGCGTAATGAACCATGCGTTTGACAGCTATGGACCATTTGTTGGCGGTCAAGTAGGTGGACGTCATCAGGGTGTACTCGTGTCAACGGAAAACGGCAGCTCTACATTTTATGGTATGCTGGGCGTGGAAGACCGCGGTATTTTGTTCCTGGAGCCAGGTACTGAAATCTATGAGGGTATGATCGTTGGGGAGCACACACGTGATAACGACATTGTCGTTAACATTTGTAAAGAAAAACAACTGACAAACGTTCGTTCAGCAACAAAAGACGATACAGTTAAACTGAAAACACCTGTTATTTTCTCTTTGGAGCAGGCGCTCGAATATCTGAATGATGATGAGTATTGCGAAATTACACCTAACGCTATCCGTTTGCGTAAAAAGATCTTGAACAAAGGTGAACGCGAGCGTGCGGAGAAACAACGTAAAACAGCACAAGCAAATATGTAATTGATTGGATTGGTCTTTGGCCACAGCGGCGACGCCCGGGAACGGGATGCGCCGCTGTGTGTGTTTTAGGATTGTAAACTTGGAGAAAGCTATATTTCTCAAAACGCAGGAAAAGGTGTTGAAGCATGAGTAATCTTTCGAACGGATTGCCTCCCCGGACACAAAGCGGGAAAAAATCCGCCAAACCGAAAAAAACGAAAAAGAAAAAAAGCTTTTTCAGATCGTTTATGAAGTTTGTCTTGTTTCTGCTTATTATAGGTATTTTGGCAGCAGGTGGTTATACCTACTATATTTACAATCAGGTAGAGGAAGTTTTGGATACGGGGATCAACAAGGAAGTACCCAAAACACAATTGGCAGAAGCTAAGCCTTTGACTATCTTATTGCTAGGAACCGATTACCGCCCTGATCATCCGACTTATTTGTCCGACGTTATTATGGTAGCTACATTGAACCCCAATACTAAATCGTCTACCATCGTGTCCTTACCGCGCGATACGCGTCTAGAAATGGATGGATATAAACCTCGCAAGTTGAATGAGTATTATCCGGTGTTTAAGGCTAGAGAGAAAGAATCTGGTGAAGTTGCTGAAGAGCAAATGAAGAAGATGATCGGCAAATATTTAAACATTGATATTGATTATGTGACGGTTATTAACTTCCAGGGCTTTAGAGATGTAGTAGATAATTTGGGTGGCGTAGATGTGACGGTTGATAAAAACATGTGTTATCGTGACCGTGCAGATGGTACCGATATTAACCTGACAGTTGGAGCCAAGCATTTGAACGGTGATCAGGCTCTTGATTTTGTTCGCTACCGCAAATCGAATTGTCGTCCGAGAACAGCTGAATCTGACGATTTTGATCGTAATCGTCGACAAAATCAGGTGCTTCATTCCCTAATTGACCAAATGCAATCCTTTAACGCTTTGACCAAGTTTAGTGCAATTATTAAATCGGTTGATAAGAATATGATGACAGATATCGAGTCACAGCAAATGAAAAATATCGTACAAACCTATTGGAATATTTCCAAGCAAAATGTGAAATACAATCCTGTAGCAGGAACGTGGCGTAGCCCGTATGTGTACATTGATGAGCAACAGCTCGATTTGGCCAAGCAAGCGCTACAAGAGGAATTAGCTAAAAAAGCAAGCGACAATACCGCAGCTTCTTCCAATTCCTGAGTATGTATCTTTCTTCCCACTTATGTTATACTCGCAGCGAGTAAAGCTCTTATATAACATAAGGGGGTTGAGGTATGTCTAAAGTTATAGTGAACCAAGTCTAGGTCCAGTGAGCAATCACTGGGCCTTTTGTGTCTAATTTCAAAAATGGACAGGCTCAGAGGCTATCTTCACTTACAACTTTTCGTTGTTTTATGCTGCTTTGGGGTTCTTTTTTCAGGGAATCAGCAAGTATTAGGTACCCGGTGAATAGGTATAGGTATGAAACACGAGATTGTCCACGCCGCTTTGGAGGGGATTTAATGAAGAAAATTTTTGTGCTGGATACGAATGTGCTGCTGCATGATCCGAAAGCCATATTTACCTTCAAAGAACATGAAGTTGTTATTCCAGCTGTAGTTCTGGAAGAAATCGACTCCAAAAAACGCAACGCGGATGAGATTGGACGGAATGCCCGCAATGTATCGCGATTGTTGGACGGGTTGAGAGAAGTGGGTCATCTGCATAGTGGCGTTCCACTTCCCCAAGGTGGAAGGCTTAAGGTTGAGTTAAACCACCGAAGTTTTTTGAAAGTTCAGGAGATGTTCGGGGAGGTTTCGAACGATAACCGGATTTTGGCGGTCGCCTTGAATTATCATCTGGAAGAGCAGGAGCAGCCTGAACCACGTTCGGTCGTTTTGGTCAGTAAAGATGTGCTGGTCAGGATCAAGGCAGACGTATTGGGACTGCTGACCGAAGACTACCTATCCGATAGAACAGGCGATCTAAGTGAGCTATATCCCGGATACTCGGCAATACAGGTGCACCCGTCCATCATAGATGAATTTTACTCTAACCGTTTTTTACCAATCAAGCCACTGGAACTACCTTATACGCTGTATCCACATGAATTTGTCATTCTGAAAGATGAAATGGGAACTGGAAAATCAGCTTTGCTGAAAGTAAATCAGGAGGCAGAGCGATTAGAGCCGCTGTACTTAAGTAACGAATCGGTATGGGGAATCAGCGCGCGTAATGCTCAACAGCGGATGGCATTGGAGCTTTTGCTTAATGACGATATCCCCCTCGTGACCATTACAGGAAAAGCGGGTACGGGCAAAACGCTGCTGGCGCTGGCGGCAGGTTTGCTTAAGGTAGAGGATGAACATCGCTTCAAGAAACTGCTGATTGCTCGGCCTGTTGTTCCTATGGGTAAGGATATTGGTTATTTACCGGGAGAAAAGGATGAAAAACTTCGCCCGTGGATGCAACCAATCTATGACAATCTAGAGTATCTGTTTGATGCCAAAAAATCAGGTGATATCGACAAAATTTTGATGGGCTTGGGCAGTATTCAGGTGGAGGCACTTACTTATATTCGTGGGCGTTCGATACCTGGGCAATTTATTATAGTCGATGAGGCGCAAAACTTATCCCGACATGAGATCAAAACGATTGTGTCCCGGGTGGGTGAGGGAAGCAAGATTATTTTGATGGGAGACCCGGAGCAGATTGATCACCCTTATCTGGATGCAGCCAGTAACGGTCTAACCTATGTGGTGGAGCGGTTTAAGCAAGAAGGGATTAGTGGGCATATCATGTTGGAAAAAGGAGAACGCTCCAAGCTTGCGCAGTTGGCAGCCGATCTACTATAAAATCCCTACCGTTATTACAATAATAAAGACCTCGGGAATCTCCCGGGGTCTCTTGTTTTATACACGTAAAAATTCAGAACAATGAAAGGTGAGCAAAATTTTACTTAAAGTTTAATTCGAGCTTAACTTCAAGCATTCCTGCTAAAGTGCGTACTTCTGTGGCTTTGACATAGGAAATAAGCTGCTGTGGGTAGAAACCTAGATCAAAATCTTTTTCCAGCTTGTTGCGGGTCGTATCAGGTAGTTCCATACCATTAAATACCAATCGATCTACATGAAATAAAATTGCATTTTTCGGTTCATTTTCTACCGTGTAGTGACCTTCTACTCTTAATTTCATCGTTCCCTGCTGACCTTCTACCATAATTCGATCCTGTGCAAATGTAAAGTTGAAGTGATTAAACAATTCATTTTCTGACTTTAAAAAACGGTTAAAGTCCTCTTCGCGAATGCTTATCGTAATCACTTTTCCATTTGTAACCATAGCACCTTGTTGTTGTTGAATGAATTGCGGTAAATCCTGCATAGCTTGAGCTAATGCTTTAAAGTGCTTATTTACCTCGTAGACACCTACATTCTCCCAATAAGCTGTCATTTCGCCAATTAGCTTGCGTAGGGTATCCGGGTCATTACTGGCGTTAACGCCGTCATTTACACGCGACTGAAGCAGGATAATGCGTTTGCGTTGTGCCAGTAAGTTTGTTTTGACTGTCTCCAATTCCATTGAGGCTTGGGTGACTTGTTGTTCTGTTTTTCGCATAGATTGATAATTGGATTCGTATTCTTGAAGCACATCCTGATCGTGACTAATTAATAATAAGTAGTAATCGTACAGAGAGAGAAGTTGCCTTATACTTTTCGCCCCTAGCACTACACTCAACAGCTTGTCCCTTTCTCCCATATAATACGATCGCAGCACAGAACCTGCACGCTTCCGTTGTATGGTCATTTGCTCTTGCTGAACGGTGAGATTACTTCGCAATTCCCGCTGACGCTGCAAAAGAGTCTGCTGCTCTTGACTGATTCGCTCAATTTCATGGTCTATCTCTACAATCGACAGGCTATCTTGTAAAATCTGATTTTCTTCATGGGAGGGAGCGGCCAGAGTAGGACGTACATATATGAAAGTTAGCATCATAATGGTGGTCAGCAGGGTGCTGATTGTGATTTTTATTCGTTTGCTCATTTGGTTTCCCCTTTTATGTATTCCCGAAAAAAACTAATGGTAATGTATATGATCCTTTCTGTTTCTTTAACCATTCATTTTATTGTACAGCAGTCTGAGCATGCTTGAAACCCGAAACTGTTTACGTTCACGTATGAGTTCTTGCAGAAATGGAAATACAATTTAGTATCAAATAGATTCTATGAACTCTACGAGAGGCATAGGAATGAATAAACAGCTTTTATACCCTATTCAAATACCGGCAAGATCGGTTCATGAAGACGGTTATTTCAGGATGTTGTTAGGAGGGCTAGAGGCATGACTGCAATAAGACAAGATGCATGGAGTGTGGAAGATGACTTGATATTGGCGGAGGTGACATTGCGGCATATCCGTGAAGGTGGGACGCAGCTCGCTGCGTTTGAGGAGGTTGGTCAAAAAATCGGAAGAACCTCTGCAGCATGCGGCTTTCGTTGGAACAGCTGCGTGCGCAAACGTTATGATGAAGCGATTAGCATTGCCAAAGCACAGCGCCAGAAGCGCAGTTATATCCGTAAGCAGAACCCGGTAGGTGTATCACAGGTTGCGGCTTTTGCCTCGCTTGATACAGTCGAAGGTGGGTACAGAACGGATGGTACGAGTGAGGATACGTTATCTATTGATGCAGTAATTCGCTTTTTGCGTCAATGGAAGGGATCTGTCCAGGAAACGAATCGGCAGATTAAGATGCTGGAGAAAGATTTACGGGAAAAGGAAGACGAATTGAATCAGCTTCGCTCCATTAATGACCGGCTGTCCAAAGAAGTGAATGAGGTGCAAACCGACTATCGTGTTGTGAATGATGATTATAAAGCTCTGATTCAGATTATGGACCGGGCTCGGCGCTTGGCTTTAATCACTGATGATGAGGAAGAGCTTAAATCCAGATTCAAAATGGACGCCAATGGGAATCTGGAGCGCATTGAGTAACAAGATTACTTCTGCAATATTGAAATAAAACGTCAACTAGCGCTTTGCTGTAGTTGGCGTTTTTTGTATTTCTCTAGAGTGCATATGATATAGTAGAAAAAAAGATGGAAGCGAGACGATACAAAGGTGATTGATATTATTGGAGCGGGTTCGCTGGGATTGTTGTTTGCCGGGAGGTTGTCTGCCTCAGGTACAAAAGTAAGGCTGTGGACGCGTACACTTGAGCAGGCACGCATCATTGCTCGTGAAGGGATTACTGTGTTTGATAAGGAGGGACAGACGGCAGTACATGTGTCCGGGAATAAATTGAAGGTATCGCCATTGGCAGATTGGCAACGGTTAAATTCACAGGCTCCGGCACGATGGATAATGCTTATGACCAAACAGGGGGCGATTGAGGAAGTATTAGAACAGATCCAGCCTGCAGCTCAAATGGATAGAGATACAGGAATTGTTTGCTTGCAGAATGGAATCGGCCATATAGAACGCATTAGAAAGGCTTGGCCTAAAGCTGTAGTATACCCTGCTGTGACGACTGAAGGAGCTAAGAGGCAGGGAGTAGCATCTATTGTACATGCAGGATCGGGTGTTACTGAAATAGGATGTTCGGAGGAAGAGGAGGAGTCGAAGAACAATAATTTTAATCAATGTGTGCTAAATCGGCTGGTTGCAGCAGGATTTGACGCTTGCTTGTCGAAAGAAATCGAGAACGGTATGTATCGCAAGTTGTTGATCAATGCTGTGATCAATCCGCTGACGGCGTTATGGCGAGTTCGTAATGGCGAGCTGCTTTCGGACCCTATTCGAATACATATGATGCGCAGGCTGTACGATGAAGGCATTCAAGTGTATGAAGCTCATGGTATCCACTGGGAAAACGCATGGTGGGAGCAAATTATGAATGTATGCCGGGCAACGGCAGAGAATCACTCGTCCATGCTAGCTGATGTACTTGCACAGTCCATGACGGAAGTTGCTTCGATTAACGGACAACTGGTGCAGATGGCAGATCGGGCTGGAGTTACTGCACCAACTCATGAGTTATTGTGGCAATTAATTGAAGGCATGCGGCTAAAAGAGGGGTGATCAGTTGAGTCTTATACAAGGTGCTATTATCACTTTCAGTATTCTTCCCTTTTTTCCGTTTTTGATCGTGTTTGCGGTTTGTCGCTACATTCTTAAAATGGAAAAAAAGAAATCGTTACTTACTTCTATGGATATTACCACGTTTTTTCTGATATTTTCCGTCGCAGCACTCTTTAACGTCATTTTTACATCTCGATTCGGTTTTTATTTGATTCTACTGCTCCTATTACTGGCTTTGGGTTTAATTGGAGGAGCTCAAAATCGAATAAAAGGGAAGGTTGATGGTAAAAGATTATGTAGAGCGGTCTGGAGATTAACTTTTATGGCGATGACATTGGCGTATATTTTGTTGACTGTAGTTGGTATATTTAAGAATATATTCAACGCCATGTGATATAAGGTGACATGAAAAGGTGAAAAAATATGAATTAATCATGTTTTTTGAAAAAAAAGCTCAATTTGAAGAAATGTAATGTAGATTTTTTTGACCGCTGGTTGTATAATCTATAAACATATACCACTTTAGAACTAGGGGGAAAACGCTAGATGAAAAGGAAAAGCTTTTTAGTCCTTTTGACACTCATTCTTGCAGTTGGCGCACTGCTCGCAGGTTGCGGCGGCAAGAACGATACCAATGGTAAGGGCGCACAAGAAAACACCTCGACTACGCCGGCTGCGGCCGACAAGCAAATTTTGCGCATTAACCTTGCATCCGAGCCGCCAACGTTCGATCCGGCACAAGCTCAGGATAGTCAAACTAACACGGTTCTGAAAACTTTGTATGAAGGTCTCGTACGTATGGGTCCTGACGGCAAAGAAATCCCTGGCGTAGCTGAATCTTGGAAAATTTCCGATGACGGCAAAACCTATACGTTCAAGCTTCGCGATACTGCAAAATGGAGTAATGGCGACCCAGTCAAAGCAAGCGACTTCGTATTTGCTTGGCAACGGGTATTGGATCCTTCCACGGCTCCTGCACCTCCATATGCTTACCAATTGTACTATATCAAAAATGCTGAGGGTTACAACCTGAGCACTTCCAAATCTTTTAAAGGTACTAAAGTTACGGACTTCAAAGATGTAGGTGTCAAAGCAGTTGACGACCATACATTGCAGGTAGAACTGGAACATGCAACACCTTACTTCCTGGGATTGACTTCTTTCTACACCTATTACCCGGTGCATCCGTCTGTTCAAGGAAATGATAAATGGGCGACTAAAAAAGAAAGCATGATCACTAACGGGCCTTTCACATTGTCGACTTGGGAGACAGGTCAAAAGATCGAGGTTTCCAAAAGCGAGAATTATTGGGGTAAGGACGAAATTAAACTGAAGAAAATTACAATGTCCCTTGTAAACAGCGGTGCAACAGAACTCGCTTCTTACAGAAGTGGACAACTTGATTATGCAGGTAAACCTAATGGCGAAATTCCTGCAGACCAAATGATGGCTGTGAAAAATGAAATGCCTAACGAATTCCAGGCTAAAGGTATAGCAAGCACCTATTACTATTTGTTTAACGTCACCGAAAAACCGTTCAATAATCTTAAAATTCGTAAAGCATTTGCAATGTCGATTCAACGTCAGCCGATTGTTGATAGAGTAACGATGGGTGGAGAAATTCCTGCTTACGGCTTTGTACCTCCGGGTATTAAAGGTTTATCTCAGGAATACCGTAATGAACATAAAGATGATTATTTCAAAGAAGATGTAGCTGAAGCGAAGAAATTGCTTCAAGAAGGTATGAAGGAAGAAGGGGTAACTTCACTCCCTCCAATCACTCTACTCTACAATTCTACTGAAGGACACCAAAAAATTGCTTTGGCAGTTGCAGATATGTGGAAGAAAAGCCTGGGAATCGACGTGAAAACGCAAAACCAGGAGTGGGGCGTATTTATCCAAACACGTAACAAGTTGAATTTCCAAATTGCACGTGGTGGATGGTCTGCTGACTTTAATGATCCGATGACTTTCCTGGATATCTGGACAACTGGTAATGGCAACAATAATTCTGGATATTCTAATCCTGAATATGATGGTTTGATTAAAGCGGCTAGAACAGAAACTGATCCAGGAAAACGCATGGAAATATTTGCGAAAGCAGAGAAGCTTCTTGTTCAGGATGATATGGTTTTACTGCCGATTTATTACTACTCTAATACTTCTTTGACGAAACCAAATGTAAAAGGCGTTGCCTTGGATTTTAGTGGTGCAATTGATTTTACAAGAGCTTATATAACACAGTAAGTAGCTGATACTTGATTCTGAAGTTGAGGAGTTACTTCGGGATATATATGTGGGTACTGCCATATATATCCCGTTTTTTTTGTGTGTGAGGGTTCTTCTTAAAATGATTAAATTAACCATGCATATAAGTAGATTGGACAACCCAACTCTATTTCTATAGAATCGAATGGTGTCGAAAAATATGGGAGGTGTAAACGGGCGATGGCGCGTTATTTGATCAGTAAATTTATATTTATGCTTATTTCTTTGCTCATTCTGATCTCTGCGACGTTCTTTCTGATGAAGGCAATTCCAGGTAACCCTTTCATGAGCGAAAGAGCGACGTCTCCTGAGATTCAAGCCCGATTAATGGAACAGTATGGGTTGGATAAGCCCGTATATGTACAATATTTTAAATACTTAGGTGATATTGTTACGGGTGATTTTGGTATTTCTATGAAAAAATTGAATCAAAGTGTGAGCGACATTATTGGACAGACCTTCATGGTATCACTAAAATTAGGTCTGGTCGCAATTATTGTTTCCATTATTGTCGGTATTTTACTAGGTATGCTGGCGGCTTTATACCATCGTAGACTCATTGATACCGTAGCGATGATATTGGCAATTCTGGGTATTGCGGTTCCCAGCTTCGTTCTGGCATCATTAATTCAGTTCTTTTTTGCCCAAAAGTTGGAATTGTTTAATGTTATGGGCTTCGAGGGCCCAATGGACTACGTTCTGCCTGTGGCGGCTTTGTCCGCTCAACCAATTGCATTTATTGCACGATTGACGCGTTCCAGTATGATAGAAGTACTGCATGCAGATTATATCAAAACGGCCAAAGCTAAAGGCTTGAAATCCATTACGATCATGTTCAAACACGTTGTGCGGAATGCTATTTTGCCAGTTGTTACCTACGTTGGTCCAATGACAGCGAATATTATTACCGGATCTGTGGTTATTGAACGGATTTTCGGGATTGGCGGTATTGGTAAAGTGTTTGTGGAAAGTATCACAAGCCGTGATTACACCATGATTATGGGCATAACGATTTTTTACGGTGTTTTGCTTATGTTAGCGCGTTTTATTACAGATGTCGCGTATGGGTTTATTGATCCTCGGATTAAGCTGTCCGGCGGGAAGGAGGGGTAACTTTATGTCTGTGAAAGACAATGCTGTGAATTTGGATAAACTTCAGGTAAAACCGGAAGATTTCCGAAAAATAGGGGTCGATGAAAAGCAGTCTGAAGTTATTCAGCGAGAAAGCTTATCTGCTTGGCGCGATGCTTGGGAACGACTTCGTAAAAACAAGGTTGCAATGACTAGCTTGATTGTTTTAGTTCTGATTGTGCTTTTTTCTTTAATCGGTCCGATATTGTCACCCTATAATTATTACTCTAATGATTTACTGAGCACGAATCTGCCACCTTCTGCGGAGCATTGGTTCGGTACGGATGATCTTGGACGTGATATGTTTGTCCGTACATGGATGGGAGCACGGATTTCCTTGACGATAGGTCTGGCTGCAGCTTTGATTGATTTGCTGATTGGTGTTATTTATGGTGGAATTATGGGTTACTTTGGTGGCCGCGTTGATGAAATCATGA
>RCUF01000105.1_pt1 | contig 48788 bp, 45 predicted proteins | sample 2166311 | NCBI WGS metagenome assembly RCUF01 (sample SAMN09932608, study PRJNA488358) | compost metagenome | feature: garden; material: soil; isolation source: compost soil in 4-hydroxybenzonitrile-enriched culture | place: Germany: Experimental Botanical Garden Goettingen | collected 2016-01-27
GGAGTAGCGGGATTCGAACCCACGACCTCACCCACCCCAAGGGTGCGCGCTACCTGGCTGCGCTATACCCCGATATTCAATGCTCCATACAGGATTTATTTCCTGCGGTTAATCTTCATCAATGAAAATCCGGCACCGGCAAATATGAGACTGCACAGCAGGTACATGAACGTGAGCCCACTATTGCTCTGTGCAGCCTGCTGCATCGGCTCTGTCCTGGAGCTTAGGCTCTGTCCAATACGTTTATGTTCTATCTGCGCTTCTTCCTGAGCCAATGAATCCGAACCAGTCAATGGAGGCTCCATTTCTGAACCAAGGTCAGGCTGTGATTCAAGTCCAAGCTCACCCCCAGCATGCTGTTGCTTCAACTCCCGTGATGTTCCGAGAAGTACTGTTGCATTCTTCTGCTCCATACCAATAGAATACGCTTTCATTTTATAATCTAGAACCTGTTCATACAAAACCTCGCCTGTCCCAGTCCATAATCCACAGCACAGTAACACACCAATGACTATTGTGCAGCTCACGTGTGCTCCTCCTCCTACAAGACTAGTTGTTCATCTACACAATTAGTGGAGACTATTCTCCAAAAGCGGTAGCTATCAGCAAGTAAGTCTATCCGAGTTCAGGTGGCAAGCTTGAATGCGGGTTGGATACACTTTCCAGTGTATCAGCTAAAACGCTTAGATAAAGTTATATATATCACACTACAGCATTATATCTCACTACATCTAACTTCATATTATTACAACTAGTAACGGTTAATTCCATCTCTCATATCCCAATAACCTTCGTTACTACACTGTCAGATACAGTACACACTCAGGACCATCAAGCATCCTTATAATCACCTTACACTGTCCACTGTAGGAAGACAGTTCAGCGAAGCCGACACTAACTTATGAACACGAAAAAAGACCGTCCGAAGACGGTCTCTCTACCCGTGGCGCTAATTATTTATTGATCCGTATCCCGCGCCTCCAGCAAGTCTGTAGATTAGATGATGCTGGACCGGGTAAGGGATACGTTCAACATGTGATTACTAATGTTGACGCACCTCCTTTCCTGATAAGGCAACTCTATCACATTAGCAGGCTAATTGCTAGTAGCTAGGCGATAAATTTTTCGCATTTATGTAATAAATTTATATTTTTCGAATTTCTCCTTAGAAGTATCAAGGCCATTCGCCATTTGACTATTCATAGACATTATTATATATTATCTATATATTAATAAACAATATATCGAGGTGTTATTATTTATGGAGCATGCCGAACGTTTTTGGAATGCAGATATCGGAGAATTGAAGCAAGGCTACACCAAGCAAGGCGAGCATTATATATGTCTATTGTGTGGAAGAGCTCATGAGCAGGGAATCATCTACCCTTACGGGGATACTTTACTGGATGCCGAGCGTTATACGCGTCAACATATCGCAGATGAGCACGGCTCCGTATTCGAATATTTGATCGGTCTGGATAAGAAGCTCACTGGATTAACAGAGCATCAGAATCGACTGTTAGGCTTGTTTCATGATGGAAAAAGCGACGCCGAGGTACAACAGAAAATGGGGATTGGTAGTGCCTCAACGATTCGTAATCATCGTTTTGCCCTGAAGGAGAAGGAACGACAGGCCAAGGTATTTCTGACCATGATGGAGCTGTTGAAGGAGAAGGATCAACATGCCCCGCGAATGGTATCCATTCCCCCGAAGCCTGGAATGATTGATGATCGATACAACATCACCGAGGAAGAGCGCACTAAGGTACTGGACAAATACTTTCCAGATGGAACGTCAGGTCGCTTGAAGGAGTTCACTATGCAGGAGAAGCACAAGCTGATCGTGCTGCGTGAAATCATCGGGCGCTTCACTCAGGGCCAGCGTTATACCGAGAAGGAAGTCAATGCCATTCTCAAGGACATCTATGATGATTATGTCACCGTTAGAAGATATTTAATCGAGTATGGCTTCATGCAGCGTGAAGCCGATGGCAGCCAATACTGGCTGACTGAATAGAATTGGGAGTGAGAGTAATGAATCGAAGACGGGAATTGATTGAGCAATATAAAGAAATCAAGATTGAGACAGGCGTGTACTGCATTCGCAACACTCAGAATGGAAAATGCTTCGTAGGTTCAACACCGAACCTGAAATCCCTAAGTGGCAAGCAATTCTCACTGAATGCCGGCTCAGATCTAAATCGGAAGCTGCAGCAGGAATGGAAAGAGTATGGAGAGGATGCCTTCGAGATCGAAGTGCTCGAGCTTCTGAAGAAAGAGGATTCTCCATACTTCGATGCTAAGGATGCCCTCAAAAAACTGGAGCAGTCCTGGCTTGAGCGCCTGCAGCCATTCGGAGACAAGGGCTATAATTAGCTTCTGACACCAGCTGTTCGTGTCTTAGGTAAGGTGTAGAGTATTAGTGATACACACATTATTTATACAGTATATAGCCAAGGACAGCGAGTATTGTCGTTCAATGACAAAAGCCTCGCTGCCCTGTTTTTTTAACGTACATATTTCAATTGGTTTCAATTAAAATCTGTCCATAATACACGGTGAATGTATCTCTTAATACAAATCCCCAATATTACTCACCAATTATAACTCGCCAATATAAACTAATAGTATTACTTCTCAATATAGCTTCGTATGCTCAAATCTGTTCCCCGAAGACCGAACCCATCATCTCTACAGCAGCAAGCGCTGTCTTATTCGCCAGATCAAGTGCGGGGTTCACCTCTACGAACTCAGCGGAGATGAGCATACCTGATGCCGCCAGCATTTCCATAGCCAAATGACCCTCACGATAGGTGATGCCGCCAGGGACAGGCGTCCCGACACCAGGAGTCTCGTTGGGATCGAGGCTGTCCATATCATAGCTCAGATGAATGCCATCCGTTCCGGACAGACGCTCCAGTGTCTCCTCCATGATTCGTCCCATCCCTTTGCGATCCAGATCATGCATCGTAAACACAGTCACACCCAGCTCACGCAGCAGCAATCGCTCCCCAGGATCAATCGAACGCGCTCCTATAATCACGACATTGCCTGGCTGTAGTGAGCGTCTAGACTGCCTGATGCCCGTCAAACGTGGATCTCCGTATCCAAGGCTAACAGCCAGTGACATTCCGTGAATGTTGCCAGAGGGCGTAGTGTCTGCTGTGTTAGCATCTACATGCGCGTCGAACCAGATGACGCCGGGACGGGGAACATGCTCCAACAGTCCCTTGATCGTACCAATCGCAATACTGTGATCCCCGCCCAGCACCAGAGGCAGCTCTCCTTCACGGATCGTCTCCGACACTAGCGCAGCCAGGCGGGTATTGACTCTACGGATCTCATGCAGATGCTTTAGGCACTCATCCGCCCGTTCCTCCAGCCGCGGCTCACGAACGACCAGATTGCCACGATCAATCACATGATATCCAAGCGACTCCAGCTTCTCATGTACTCTCGCACAGCGGATGGCACTAGGTCCCATATCCACACCACGTCGTCCCGCTCCCAGATCGATAGGCACACCGATGATCGATACAGTCTTTTTGCACGCTTCCAGCATGATATCGCCTCGCTCCGAATCACCTGCAATATACGGTGAAGTATACTCATCAATATGCAGGATATCGCCCAGAAGTTCGGCAACGACAGAGTTACAATGACAATGACCAGCGCTCTTCCGTTAGCAATCGGCCAGACAGCAGCTGTTCACGTGTCTCCACAAGCTGAAAGCCACAGGTAGTATATAGTGCCCGTGCTCCGATTAGTTCGGCATTAGTCCACAGGATAACCTTCTCCCAGCCTACCTTCCGACAAAAATGTAGCGCATGCTCCATCAGAATACGCCCGTAGCCGTTACCCCTGGCATCTGGCTCCACAAGCATCCAGCGTAGCTGAGCGCAGTCGTCATTCGGAGCTGCCTTAACGATGCCGACACAGCCTTGCCGACGGCCCTTCGTCTCCAGCAACCATAGCCCCTCGTGAGCAGGATCATGGTAACCATCGAATTCTGACACCGTTTGCTTGACGAACACCGCAAAGGTATCATCATAACGGTACTCCTCAGCATAGATGCGTGCATGTGCCTCGATTACATAATGCAGATCCTCCTCGGACGCATACGCTCTAAGCTGCACGTTATTTTCTGGCAAATGCCCGCTCTGAACAGACGGATTCACATAAGAATGTTCCGTTTGCTCTCTTAAATTTTGCTTTTTCAAATTAATCCAGTATCTGCGCACCAGATTGCCGTTGTCCTCCCTGAAATCCGTATCGCGCTGCCCTCCCTGCCCCTCAATGGTACGGAAGGAAGCCGAATTGGTATCATCGCAGGTAAGCAGGACCTTCTCCAACCCAAGCTTCGCGGCCTCGACCAGCGCCAGTCTCAGCATCTCGCCAGCATACCCCTTGCCACGTGCCGAGGGACAGAGACCATAGCCGATATGACCACCACGATTCAGCATCCCCGGCGTCAAATCATGTCGAATGTTCACTGCCCCAAGCACCCGTTGCTGGGGATCAACAAGCCAGTAGGTGGAGTTACTAACCCGTCCCTCTTGCTCGCCCATCTGTTCATCTATGCGCAGCAGCGCCAGCATTTCCCCAAAATCCTCTGGATTTCGCGCAATAACCCAAGGTACCATGCGCTCGCCACTTGTCATCCAATCCTCATAAAATTCCAGATACCCTTCCTTCCATTCCAGAGAAGGCCGAACCAATCGTACCTGCACTCTTTACACCCTCTTTCTATCTCTGATCCTCTCTATCCTTTAACTTTCAACACATCATTTCTATCACTTAACGCTCTATATCTGAAATGATCAGTCAGCTATACCCAGCTATAGAATCATTCTCCGTCGAACAGATCCTCAGCCTCCCACTCCCGCTCAAATTGCTTGAGAAAACCCTCCATATAAGCATGTCGGCGGTCTGCAGCCCTACGAGCGGCCTCGGTGCTCATAAGATTGCGCAGCTTGAGCAGCTTCTCGTCAAAATGCTGAATCGTCGTCCCCTGATGACTGCGATACTCCTCCTCTGTTGCAAATTCCTGAGCTACTGTGCCTGGCTTATGCATCAGTCGTCCTCTGGACCCACCATAAGCAAAGGCACGTCCAATCCCGATGGCGCCAATGGCATCCAGCCGATCAGCGTCCTGTACAATCTTGCCTTCCAACGTTTGTAGTGGCACGCTATGCCCACCGCTGTAAGACATATTGGCAATAATATCCATGACATGAGCCAAGTCTTGCTTCTCCAAGTCTTGCTTTTCCAAGTCTCGCCCTTGCAGCCAGTCCTGTACCTTGTTCAGCCCTTCTTCCTTGGAGGGATTCAGCTTGGCGTCCGCCACATCATGGAGCAGAGCTGCCAATTCGCAGATGGTTACATTTGCCCCCTCCTGCTTGGCGAGAGCCACAGCCATCTTCCTCACTCGATAAATATGCCACCAATCATGCCCGCTGCTATCGTATTGAAGCTGCCCCTTCACGTATTGCTCAGCCTGCTCCAGCAGTTCTGTCTTGTCTTCCGATTGCTCCAGACTCATCCGTATCACTCTTTCTCGAATATGTAATGTATTGAGGGCTTCCCAGATCATTCTCCTGAGATCAGATTCAGTCAATTTACTAACATCTCATTCTATTGTACAGGCTAGATTAGTCCAGCCAAGTCATTTCTGGCACAGCATCCCCGTCCTGGAGCCCTCTCATAATACACTTATGAGGGATTAACGCAATCAGGACGGGGATGCATGGGTTACGCTTTTTTTCTCTTTTTACGGAACCAATAAATGACGAAGATTAACAGGCATACGGCAATGAACGCATATGTGACGTTAGAATATACGTCCATGAAGGCAAGGATATCCTCCCATCGATCTCCTAGTGCCGCACCGATTGATACGAGAACGACATTCCATATGAGGGTACCTATTGTGGTGAAGAACAGAAACACCCAGAAATTCATACCGGACATCCCCGCCGGAATCGAGATCAGACTGCGAATCAGCGGTATCATCCGGCAGAACAGCACGGTCCAGGGACCATATTTATCAAACCAGGCATCCGCTTTGCGAATATCCTCTTTTTTCACTCGTAAAATATGTCCCCAGCGCTCCACGATGCTCTCCATCCGTTCCACGCTCAGAATACGGCCCACTCCATACAGAATGACCGCACCCAGCACAGAGCCAGTCGTTGCTGCAACGACTACACCGGGCACGGTCAGCTCCGATGTCGTAGTCATGAAGCCGCCGAAGGTCAGGATCACCTCAGACGGAATGGGCGGAAACACATTCTCCAAAGCAATCATAAGCATAATGCCTAAATAACCGTACTCCTCCATAAAGGACGTAATCCAGTTCTCCATAATTCCCCCTCTGTCCAAAGACGAATAAGATAGTACAATTCTACCAAGAACCAGAGGACTGGAGCAAACCCACCAAAGTAGTATTTGAAGGGGGCGTACGGTCTACCTTGCTACATATTGAAGAATCCCAACAATAGCGAATAACAAGGAAAACACGATCGGAATCCCTACCAGCACAATTAGAATGATTAGCAGTGTCTTGGTCGTTCGATTCCTCTTCTCCAGTATCTGCTCTATATGTGTGAGCCTCGTGTTAATCTCCCGTAGTTGATGCTCTTGATCCATTCTGTAATCCTCCTTATAGGGTCATCACTATTCATTCTTACACGTTAACGTTATGCTGGATATGTCAGTCGCATGAGTAGAAGCTCGCTATGCTGCGCTTGCATGAGCCTGTTGTTCAATCCTTATCGACGATTTTCCAGCTGTCCCCCTCCTGCTTGCCGCGTTGGAGTACATAATTGTAATCCAGCTCATCTTCACTTCCGTAACGTTTCTCCTTGATGGGAACCACCACCTGGAAGACGTTCCGCTGCTCTTGAATCTGAATATCACGTAGAACTCTCGTATGGCTCACCCGATAGGACGGCATCCCTTGCAAAGGACCATCCGAATGCATCAGCTCCAGATACTCCTTCTCCTTACCTGCATTTAAAGATTCCAGGCTGCGATTAATGATGGAGATCACCTCCCGCTCTTCTCCCGTATAAGCCTCCTCATTGATGTATACAGGAGGAGGCTCCTGCGGTGCCTGCACTGATGGGTTCGAATTACAGCCGCTGAGGAGCATAAGCAGGACTGCCAGCAGAAAGCCTTGCCAAGTGAGCAGTCTCTTGAATGGAGCATATGCCTTAAAGCTTGCTATGAACTTCAACCCACTTGCCTTATTCGTTGCCTTATTCGTTGACTTGCTCGCGGCCTTGTTTGTTGCCATCTTTCTTCCCCTTCCATACCGCATCTGGGTTATGATGCATACGTGTAGCTCAATAAGTAGCTTCGCACACTGATTCAGCTCTTGGTTCGTTGGCTCCGCATCGCATACAACAGCTGTATGGCCTGCTTTTGTCCATCCCGCCCCGTAAAATGCTGATATTCCGGTGATTCCTTCCCGTAGATCGCTATTTTACCATCCGCATCATAATGAATGCCCCATCCATACTTCTTGGGTAGCATCGAGGCTCGCAGGCATGGATGCTTCTTGCTGAACAGTGCTGATCGAATCTGCTCCTCATTAAACTCAGCCTCCGCGGAAGCGATCCCCTTGTGACGTAGATGTGTCTGATACAGTAGCTCCTCATGGGTATGCTGATAAGGCTGTGCTGACAAAAGCTCATACTGGATTACGTGCAAAGACTTCCCCTTTGGTCCGATTGGCGGTACAACTCCATATTCGACCGGACAATCAAGGGCTACCTGTATGAAGGTATTGAAATAAGTCATGGAATCGCCTCCATCTCACAATCTTATCATCATTCTACAGGATTTTCCTGTCGAATGCCGCAAAAAAACAGCAGATTGGCCTCAAGTGGCAATCTGCTGCACCTACTTCTTCACATCTAAAAGATATTCCCCAAGAGCTTAGGAATCAAGATCATCTGTGGCGGTCGGTGTGGTCTTGGATACCCATTCCTCTGCTTCTGGCTCAATGTCCTGCCCTCGGGACAGCTTCTTCTTCTCCATCAATGAATCGCCCTTCGGGTCTGGCTTATTCCGCACTTGATCCTCAGATAGATGTTCCATGCTCATCCTCCTTCAACCATAGATAGGGAAGACCTTGATCATTCAGAGTCTCCCGTTCATAGGTTATCCAAACGTTCACAGATCCAACCAGCAGAGAGAGGGCATACATATGATTAGCAAGCTTAGCAGTGGTTACAGCTCCTCGCCTGTAGCGGCTCTAAGCTCATATATGATGTGCCGAAGTACTATCAGTTCTATAGCCACGGCAAGCTCATATCAGCTCCTATACAACTAGGCTGCCGACCTTGTCAGCTGTACTGATCATGGCTTCAACACCTGCATTGAATTCGAGAAAATCCTCCTCCACACCATCACTGAAAATAACTCCCTGCTCAGGCATTTGCGATGTGATTCGAAGCTGCTGGCCTTGCCCGATACAGCCACAAGCCAATTCACCACCCGTTGTACGGCTTACAAATGGCTCTCTTACTGTAAAGTATAGCTGGGGTAAGCTCCAACGGCTGTAACGGTTCATCTCCAAGCCTCTACTCTGGTCTATATCCTGCTCTTCCTCCATCCATTGTTGTCCTGACTGCCTAATCTGATCAGAGGTCCACTTCATCTGCTGACCTGTTACTTGCTCCGCGACCCGTGAGGCTCCGGTCATCACACTGCTCAGCCATCCAGTAGAACCCAGACCCGTCGAGACAATAATTCCGCTGGAGGACTGGGTCTCCTGCCGATCCTTGAGCTGAAGCAGATATCTTGCCGATACGTGGGTCCTGCGTCCGATGAACAGATCATTCACGGCGTAGATCATCTGTCCGTCATTTAAAGTAGCCTGTGCCAAGGCCACTTCTCGGCTGGCTCTATGGCCCTGCAGAACATCACGCACAACGGCCTTGACATCTTGCACCAGAAAGGGAAGCAGTACACCGTCCCAGCGAAGCGGATCTGGATTCACAGCCACCAGTGGCTGGCCGGACAGATACTTCATCGTATTCGCTACAAGCCCATCCTGACCGAGCACCACGACGATATCGTTGGGACCGAATATAAAATTCGGCACATATGCGCGATTCACCAGCTGTACTCTCCCTAGCTCAGCAAGCTGCTCCTGTACGCTGGCAAGTGCTATTTTATAATCCTGATCCTCCCGCATGTAATCTCCAAAATCCGCCCCCAGACGCTCAATATAAAAGCGGGCCTGCTGCACCGTATTGTAACGGATCACCAGCTCCTCCAGGCGCGACTTTCGGGTAATCAGGACAAACTTGGAATCCCGTTTATTGTTATTTCCATCCATCACCCCGACGCTCCTTCGTCGTCCGCATATGGTCGCCAGGCCCATCCATCAAGCCCTGTAGCAAATCCGGAGTAATATTCAGTTGACCAATCTTCTCTGCGTTCTCCGCCATCTCCCGGAAGGCAATCGCAATCAGCTTATCCGGATTCATCTCCATCTGGGCCATCGATTGCAGCAGGATCGGCTCCACTCCCTCCAACGAACGCATGATAGCCGTCAATTCATAAGCCTTGGCATCCGCTTCGGCCTTCTTGTTGGCAACAGCCAGCTCAATCAGCTCACGCTTGCGCTCCTCCAGAAGTGTGTCATGGTTCAACTGCTCCTCCTTCATCTCATTGTGCTTCAGTAGGGCGAAGCGCTCGGATTCCAGCTTGGCCTCCTGAATCTGCCGCTTCTTGGCCTCCACAGCAATTTCGGTATTCAGCTCGTTCTCCTTCACACGCCGCTCCTGTTCAATCGAGGAGTTGCGTCGTTCATAGAGAGCATCGTCTGCCTGTCGCAATATTTCCTCCCGCGCCTCGGCCTCCAAAGCACGCAGTGTCTCCTTATTCGGCAGGATCGCCAGAATCGATAGACCGATCAGCTCAATTCCTAGCTGCTCCAGCTCTTCATGCACTCGAAGCTCCTGACGAATGCTACCCGCCAGACGTTCACTCGACTGCAGTACTTCCTTCAGGGGCATATGCTCAATATGCTTCTGAATCTGTACCTTGGCCATATGAATGACACGTTGCGACAGCTTATCTGGATCATCTGAGAGGTGACGGTGCTTCTTAGGATCATAGGTATAATTCAACAGACGGGATATTCGGCCAAAATCCGTAATCCGATAAGTCAATTGTCCCTGTACTGTTACCGTCTGATAGTCCCGGGTCATCTCATCGAACATGAAGGGCACATCAATAGATGAGATTGGCATGACCACAATCGAAGTCAACGGCGCATAATAATAAAAGGAGAGCCCCACACCTTCTTTGACAACTTTGCCGCTTCGGAACTTCATTACATATTCGCTTGGCTGAAACTTCACAAATTTCCATCCCAGCATCATGTCATCATCCTCTTTCAATTTCATTTCTTGATATTAACTATTTGTTATTATCAAAATAATATCATCAATATGATACATTATCAATACGTAAATATCACTACATCCATAATAAATATGGTGACAAAATTGTCGTCCATAGTTACGCAAATCATGGTATCTTGGTAAAGTCTTCTGCCAAAGGCTTAATTTTGTGTTAAAGGGATTGAATCAATGAAATTACATAAGCTAAAAATTCTCTCGGTGACCCTATTGCTCACCAGCGTACTCGTACTCTTGTGTGGGAGCATGCAAGACTACTATCACTCACCGTTGCCCAACAAGGCCGCTCATACCCGGACAGCGAATGCGGACAGGATGGCCCGTCATATTTTTCATACCTCAGCTACACCAGATAAGACCTATTATCAGAATCAGGTTGTTGTCCTCATGTACCACGATGTCAGCCCGGATCCGGTGGACGATAAATCCATCAGTGTTGCTTCCTTCCGTGCTCAATTGGAGGCGATGAAGGCGAATCATTTTCAATGGATCTCGATGGAGCAATATGTGAACTTCGTCCTTCATGGAGCTCCTGTGCCAGATAATGCTGTCCTGCTGACCTTCGATGACGGCTATGAATCGTTCTATACCAGTGCTTATCCCGTTTTGCAGGAATATGGCGCACCAGCTACCAATTTTGTTATTACAGCTACAATAGACAATCCCAAGCATGTCGGGGTTGCCAAGCTCTCCTGGGAGCAGATTCGCGAAATGCATGCTAAGGGAATTGATTTCTATAGCCACACCAATGACTCGCACGGGTATGGTTACGTCAATGAGGAGCACACCAAACAAAAGCCGCTGCTCATGGCTCCCATCCACTTGAAGGCGCTGGGGCGAATGGAGACTCAGGCTGAATTCGAAGCGAGAGTGTTGAAGGATCTTCGGACGGCCAACAGCTTGCTGGACTCACAATTGAACAATTCTCTGCATGTACTCGCGTTTCCTTACGGGGGGCATAATGCAGATACGTTGCGTCTCGCCAAGAGCCTCGGAATTGATGTGACCTTCACGGTTAAGCGTGGAATCAATGCACCTGGTCAAGCGAACGGCTACCGAGTCAATGCAGGCGGGATGTATACGAAGGCTGAAGTGCTCATCCAGTACATGAAGCAGGGCGCACCTATGCGGCCGCTTCCATTCTCAAGAGGCTATAACACCGCCTCGTAGCTTCATAACCTACACAAGCACAGCTTAGCTGTGCTTTTTTCTTATGCTCCAAGCCAACACAGTACAGCACGCACGATCTAGAGGCCTCGCGTATGTCGCTTCATCTTCCATATAATTAACAGTTCATTAACACAAATATGAACATATGATAATATTTCGTGGTTATCTTTATATGTAAGCATTTATATCCCACTCATTTCAGGAGGTAGTATATGTTATCCAAATTCAGCAAAAAGCTGATTCCTGCTACAATTTTATCAACCGTGATGATTGCCTCATTGCTTCCGGGAGCACAACCAGCTGCAGCGGCTACCAACACGGGCGAGATCAAGAATGTCATCTTTCTGGTAGGAGACGGTATGGGCTTCCCTTACATTACAGCTCACCGCTACATGAAGGACAACCCCAATACACCGCAAAAGGAATTGACCGCATTCGATCCATACCTGGTCGGTGCCCAAATGACCTATCCGGATGACGACAAGCAGAATATTACGGACTCCGCTTCGGCAGCAACAGCGATGTCGGCTGGTGTCAAGACCTATAATGCGGCTATCGCGGTAGATACCAAGCAGCAGGAAGTGAAGACTATACTGGAGCAGGCGAAGGAAATTGGCAAATCCACGGGTCTTGTAGCGACCTCCGAGATTACACATGCAACACCTGCAGCTTTCGGAGCTCATGACATTAGCCGCAAGAACATGGACGCTATTGCCAACGACTACTACGATGAAATGATTAATGGGGAGCATAAGGTTGATGTACTGCTAGGAGGCGGAAAGACGAACTTTGTCCGTGCAGACCGTGATCTGACGAAGGAATTTACCAAAGATGGATACAGCTATATCACCGACCGCGATGCCTTGCTGAAGGATAGCAATTCCCAATTACTCGGCTTGTTCGCAGACGGTGGGCTGGACAAGATGATTGATCGTACCAGCGCTACTCCTTCCCTTGAGGAAATGACGACTGCAGCTATTGACCGTCTGAGCAAGAACGATAAAGGCTTCTTCCTCATGGTTGAGGGTAGCCAGATTGACTGGGCGGGTCATGATAACGATGTCGTAGGTGCCATGAGTGAAATGGAAGATTTCGAGCGGGCATTCCAAGCCGCGATAGATTTCGCCAAAAAAGATGGCCATACCCTTGTAGTAGCTACTGCGGATCACTCCACAGGCGGCTTCAGCCTGGGTGCTGCTGGCGAATATAACTTCAATGTTGAGCCAATCAAGGCAGCCAAGCGCACTCCAGATTTCATGGCTAATGAAATTGCGGGTGGTGCAGATGTCGAGGCGGTGCTGAGTCAATATATTGAGCTTGAACTGACACCAGAGGAGATCCAATCCGTGAAGGCTACGGTAGGTAAAGAAGTGACGGAGATTGATAATGCCATTGAAGAGATATTCAATACCCGCTCCTTCACTGGATGGACCACTGGTGGACATACAGGCGAGGAAGTGCCTGTGTATGCTTATGGACCAGGCGAAGAGAAATTCGCAGGCTTGATTGATAACACCAAGAATGCGGACGTTATTTTCGAAATTTTCAAAAAATAAGGATAGTCAGATATAAAACCGTAGCTCTAAATACAGTATATATTGCTCTACAATAGGTCTGGATGTAGCAACGATCAGGAACTGGAACGCAGCAAAGGTCCGGAGAATTTCTCCGGACCTTTTTACTTTTTAGGGAACATCGTCTCCAATCAAACAGGGCTCCCCGCTTGCAGTGATTCCATACTTACAATCGAACTCGACAAGGTACTAGAACAAATATACATTCGTATTGAATGCCACTAAGGCAATCATGCCCCTGGTCTTGTGAAAGTCTAGTATAGATCGAAATCGCGTACAGCCTGCCCAGTACGGGCCGAAGTGAAGATTGCTTCAATGATATTCAGTACCCGTAGCACCTCGTCATTTTGCACGATCGGCAAAGCCTTCCCTTCCACTACAGCAACGTAATTATCATAAAAGCTGCTCTCATGCTCAAATGGCTGTGGGAGCGCCCCTGTAATCGTTGCTTCCTCAGAGGGAGGAGCCATTGTCTTCGTGAGACCTACACCAGCCTGAATTGGCTTCGGTTCGATACGGCCTATATCCTTGTTGCGTGTCACCACACGACCATTAAGCGACCAATCCTCGATGATGCCCGTACCTTCCGTTCCTTTTACATACCAACGAGGTAGTGGGATATAATTCGTTGTCCCAACCTCCACCAGTGCAGAGACGCCGTTCTCGAATTCCAGAGTAGCCTCGAAGCCATCATCCACCTCATCACCGAGAATGTAGCTGAGCCGGCCGTTGATACTGGTAATCTCGCTATCAATCATGAAGACCAGCTGATCGAGCAAGTGTACACCCCAATCAAGCAGCATACCTCCCCCATATTGCTCCAAATGACGCCAATCCCCTGGAATACCATTCGCCCCATGCACACGGGACTCGATGCGGAACAGTCCACCAATAGTCTCCTGATCATACATCTGCTTGATTGTACGGAAATCCTCATCCCAGCGGCGGTTCTGATGCACCATGAGTATCTGTCCCATCTGCTCGGCAATTGATACCATTTCACGGAACTGCGCCACAGACAAGGCTACAGGCTTCTCGCAAATGACATGCTTGCCAGCCTTGAGAGCCTCGATGACAAGATCCTTGTGCACATCATTCGGCGTAGCAATCAGTACAGTATCAACCAACGTGTCGTTCAAAACGGATGTATAGCTGTCATAGGTACGATAGCCATCCTGCACAGCGGCCTCCTGCCGATCTGTTTGAATATCATAAGCTCCAACTACACGAATGCTATCCGCCTGCCGAATGAGCTTGGCGTGATAACTGCCCATGCCTCCATAACCAACAATCACAACTGCATGCTGTCCTTGATTCATAGGAATCGTCCCTTTCAGCCTTGTTAGGAAGAATATGTCACTCTCATTCTAATCCGAAGCAAAGGAGCATAAAATGCACATTATGATAAAAACATGAACAATCTGATCAATCTTTGAAGGTGGTCAGCTTGATTGAAGAGACAGCTTCCTGTTGCTAAACGCCGAGCAAGATCATGGAATTCCTCACTTATCTGCTACAAGCTACATTGCCCTCTGGCTGGCTATTTTACAGCTTCGTGAGCAACTCGGTATAAAAGCTATTGCCATTCCGCTGATCCAATCGCTGGGCTGTAGCTTGAGCCTGCTCGGCAAAATATAGAGCAAGACCTGGCAAGTTCCCCGCATCTCCCTGATAAGGCAGAGAGGCTGGTAGTACTGGACGAAGCCCCTGCTCCTCCGCGGCAAGCTGTCGCAGCATCGCTGCTGAGGCACCATCAAATTGCAGCTTCGCGATCGGATTCTCCAGATCAATCGACATCGCCACATGCTTCTCGAACACCTCTAGCGCCTTCATCGGATGTACTCTGCGCAGATACGTAATATGACGCGCAATCGGAATCATGAAGTCCCTTTCCCCTTTGACCAGGCGATAGCTCTTGCGCTCCAGTGTATCCGCCCGATCCGTCTCCCCTCGTTCAAGCAAGGGCAGGAATAGATGAGACAGGGTCTTATGCGGAATCTCCCCGCATGTCATACGACCCGATACGATCGGCTCTGCCTTGCGCAACAGCTCATCAATGTTCCCTGCCACTTGCTCGTACTCTACAAATTGATCCTGCTCACAGGCGATACAATCACTCATACCATCTCGCTCCATGCCTAAGACCTTGTCCATGTAGACTCCAGCCTCTGCAACATCGCCGCACATGAGGGCAACGAGACTTTTATAATAGTAATATGTGCGATCGCTGTAGCCATATTCCTGATAGCGTGTTCTCATGTCCTCCAGCAGGTTATCAATCTGCTTCAAGCTAATCTCCGGAAATGCAGAGATACTGTTCAGTATCCACTTATAGGACCATAACAGATTGAACTCGTCATAGGCTTCGGGATCACGGTCGAACTGCCCCAGCATCCATGAGAAGGCTACTAGTGCCTTCATTGGATAGCCACCGAAGGTTCCTGCCTCTACCATCTCCGAACGAGCAGCATATCCCTCCTCTACCAAGTTCAGCACATCCGCTGTACGAATGGCTTCCTCCAGAAGAGCAATTTTGGCTCTCCCGTTCGGCAATGCGTAGGCCTGATTCATCAAGTCATCGAATTCGGTACTCACACTGTATCCCCTCCGTCATTTGTGCCCTCACGAGCTGTATCTGCTGCCAATCCCATATCTATAAAATGTAAAATACCCTGATTGAGCACGGCCAGCTCTTGTCTGTTCATCGGATAATGCCCCATCAGGAGCGAATTCACATAGAGCAATTCTACTGCTGGCTTGAGCATGCTCGTCAGACCTGCGTCGAATAAGCGTCCTACGAGCGGATTATCCAGATTCAGATAAAGCGTGGAATATGCCGCCTCCCGGTATTTGGAGCCTAGGCTTCCCAGGACCGAGGATATGGCTTGCGGACTAATCTCCTCAGCTGCCTCCAGTGCCCGCATGTCAGAGGATTCCTTCGATAGTGTGAAGAGTGCTGGCAGCTCTGTTGGCTTGAAGCGCTTCAGCTCAACACGGCACCGAAAACGCTGTAGCACAGCATCTGCATGTAGCACCTGCTCATAAAAGCGCATGCGCTCCGCTGCCGTCACCTCTGTGAAGGCGAGTGATACATCCTCCGGGATCAGTCTCTCGGTGGCGACCTCAGGCAGGATGTCTGGCAATGTCGCCAGCAGCTCCGCATCGTACAGATAGCCGCCGTTCACGACAAGCAATGATTGAGCGGCAGCGACGTGGGTAATCTGTCGATACTCATCCAGCGTTAATGTAAAATACAGGGTTCTGCCTTCCTCCAGCAGCTCACCCAGCTCTTTAGCACCAAAGGTACTCTCGAAGGGCAACCAGCGATAGATCATCCGGTAGAAGTCTCTATGCTCCATAGCCAGTGACTTCATCGAAAGTGCATGCAGTCGTATGGTCTGCCGGAGCCGCTCCGGCTCTGAATCAGCCATCTGAACCAGCTCTCGGCGCAAAGCCTCACCCAGCTCGCTTCGAACCTCCTCCAGACGCTCATTTTCGTAGAAATCCTCCCGTGATGCTGTGGGCTGAAGCTCATCAGTCCAGATGATACATTTTACAAAAAATGCCCAATCCGGCAATACATTCTGTGCTTTGTCCGATACCAACATGCTCCTCAAGTACACCCGATGGGTCTTCTTCGCATTCAGGTTCACGGTCTGCGGCAATATATAGGCTATGCCTCCCGTGCGCCCAGAGGACGTCTGCAACGGGATGAAATCATGGAAGCGTTCGCCCAGCAGCCTTGAGCCGAATTGTAGCACCTCTTCCCGATGATTCCGTGCCAACCCTGGCTGCGCAAGCCATGTTGGTCGCCATCCGTTGATCGTTCGAGTCTGGTCTTGATCCTGTAACCGGATCGGATAAGGCAGAAGGGCACCATAATCATACAGCCATCCGGCCAGCAACTCGGGCTCATAGTACAATTCGAAGCCAGGCTTGCAGCGCAAATATACCTTTGTACCTATCGACAGATCCATGTCCAGCTTACGGATAGAATAAGTACCATCGGGCTTGCCTCTCCATTCGAGGGCAGGTCCCCCCTTCGCCGAACGGGTGATCATGACAATCTCATTGCTCACTGTGAAGCAGGACAGAAGACCAATGCCAAACCGACCGATAAAGCCTGAATCCTGCAAGGGCTCCAGCCCATCTCCTCGCTTGGAGGATTGACCGATCATCGCCAGGAACTCATGAATATCCGCTTCGGTAAGACCGATACCATTATCCTCGATCATCAGGGTAGCCTCGCTCCCCGTCCCGGTAACCTGCACCAGAATGTGCTCCTCATAGCCAGGGTCCTGTGCTTTGCGCGCCGTGATGGCGTCTATTGCATTTTGCATCAGCTCTCGTATGTATACCTTGGGATTGCTATATAGATGATCTGATAGAATCTGAATCATGCCGCTCAGGTTAACCTGAAAACGGTAATTATCCTGTTCACTCATGCTGTCACTCTCCTTTGTTCTTCATTCTTTCCATGACAAAACAACAATCCAGAAACACTGCGAGGCAGACTGTGACCAATCCCAATCTTCCAGCAGATACTGTACTGTTGTCAGACATACGAATACCCGTTTGTACCTCTTTGTTAATTTGGTGCAAATTGGATGTTAATTAATAGTATACGGGGATGATGTATAGCTGGCAATAAGCCCCAAGTAGCATTATCCCCGTCTAAAGTCCCTTCATATAACAGAAAAAGAACCCGACTGTCTCAGCTATCTTGTCAGAGTAGCCCAGACCTTCGGGTTCATTCCATTGCGATGATTATTGAATCTCTAACCAGCAAGACTCACGTACAGCTTCATGAATCGATGGCTTAGATAGCAGCAGCCTCCTGCTCCAGCTTCATCGTATAATAGAGAGGCTTCTGGTTGTTCTGCTGCTGATATACCACCAGTACCAATGTGCGGCCTCGAGTCACTACTGCAGCATCTCCCGCAAGCACTGCTGATAGGTCGAAGGGCAGGATTTCAAGCATCGCATGCTTCTGAAGCTCGCGCTCTCCCAGTCGAAGCTCTGCGAATGCCGGTGTGCTCTCGCTCCCTTTCTCTAGATCGTGCCCATGCCCACTATGTTCCAGCCTACCGATACTCTCGATATCCGCGATATCTCCCCGAGCCGCCTGCAATTTCTCAGGCTGCTCGACTGCCAGCTTCATATAGCTTCCCCACTCGTCCTTCTCCAGCCCAAATTCCCACCAGATCTTCCGCGGCTTGTACTTGTGATTCAGGAAGTAATCCAGCTTCATCAGGCCAAGAATGATCTCCATATTCTTCGTATCACGCTGTTCCAGGAAGGAGCGCAGACGCATGAAGAGATCCTCCAGCTGATGCCCAATCTTCTGCCAGCCTTGCGCCTCCCAATAATCGCCGAACTCCTGGAAGAAGTCGAAGGCAGATGGGAATTCCTGCTCCATCAGGAACTTCAAGGTGCGATCCATCCGGTGCGCATTCCAGTATTTCTCCAGCACATCCTCCAGGCGCTTGAGCCGTACAATATCCTCGAAGGACAGCACATCATTGCTCAGCATTTCGTATGGAGCTACATCCATATACGTGTAGTTGTATTTCTCTGCATCCAGACGCAGTCCGGTGCCGCGAAGCATCTTCAAGAAGCCCAACTGCAGCTCCTCAGGCCCCAGTGCGAATACATCGTTGAACGTCTTGCGGAACGTATTGTAGTCCTCCTGCGGCAAGCCTGCGATAAGGTCCAAATGCTGATCAATCTTGCGGCTGTTCTTGACCTTCATCACGGTGCGGGTCAGCTTGGCAAAATTCTGACGGCGCTTGACCAGTTCATTCGTCGGATCATTCGTCGACTGGACACCGATCTCGAAGCGGAATATCCCCGGCGGGGCATGCTCTGCCAAATAATCCAGCACCTCTGGTCTCATAATATCCGCCGTAATCTCAAATTGGAACACGCAGCCACGATGATTCTCGATCAGGAACTGGAACATTTCCAGGGCGTAATCACGTTTGATATTGAACGTCCGATCCACGAACTTGATAAGCTTGGCACCCTGGTCAATCAAATATATGATATCCGCCTTCGTCCGCTCGATATCATAATACCGGACTCCAACCTCAATACTGGACAGACAGAACTGACAGCTGAACGGACAGCCACGGCTGGTCTCAAAATAGACGATTCGATTCGCCAGTTCGGGGATGTCCTCCACAAATCGGTGCGGCGAGGGCAGCTCGTTCAGATCGGCCTTCGGTCGGCCCGGCATCAGAATGATCTCTTCTCCCTTGCGGTAGGCAAGTCCGTAGACAAAGTGGTACTTCCCCTTGCCTTCAATCTCCTGAAGTAGCTGATGGAAGGACTCTTCTCCTTCACCCATGACGATGAAATCAACATTCCTGAGCCGCTTCATCCAGTCTTCAGTATCATAGGACACCTCGGGTCCACCTAGTACAATACGTACCTCTGGCATGACCTTCTTCACAATATCAATGACCTTGATCGTCTCTTCAATATTCCAGATGTAGCAGGAGAATCCGATAACGTCTGGCTTGCGCTGGAATAAATCCGATACAATGTTCATCACTGGGTCCTTGATCGTATACTCTGCCAGCTCGATGTCAAAATCCTTGTCACTGTAAGCCTTCAGACAGCGAATCGCAAGACATGTATGAATGTACTTCGCGTTCAGCGTCGAGAGAACAACTTTCATAATTCACCTTCTTCTTCCATTCGTAGTGCAGGCCGCTAGTGTCTTGACCAGATCAGGTATAGAGCCGCTTCAAGCGGGGAGCCCTGTAGACCACTGTTAAGCTTGCTGTTCTTTGATCTAAGATGGATAAAGCTCATACAGTAAAAAATCATCTAGTACCCTGCATAGTCGTCAAATCCGTCATCGTAGGGAATTTGCTCCGCGTCGGACTGCTTCTGGAAAAATTCCAGGAACGGGCGTCCGTATTTCCGAAACTTCACCTCACCTACACCCTTCACACGCAGCATGTCTGCTTCGGTCACAGGAGTGGCCACGCTCATCTCACGCAGCGTCGCGTCATTGAAAATAATATAAGAAGGTACATGCTCCTTGGCAGCCAGCTCTCGCCGAATCAAGCGAAGCTGCTCGAAGACCGTCTCGTTCACCGCAGCAGGATAAGCATCCTTCGCGCGTCGGCCTCCTGCTCCAGTGAAGGACGTCGCATGACGTACCACACGCTGCATGACCTGGCGCTGCCCCTTGAGCACCTCAGCCGCAAGCTGTTGCAGCCGTACTACTGGATATTGTCCTTCCGACAAGGATAAATATCCCTCCGAGATCAAAATGTTGATCATCTCCACGATCTCCTTCTCGGTCCGGCTACCCAGCACACCATAGGTCGGCAGGCTATCGAAGCCGTATTGCAGCACCTTTTTGTTGCGCGAGCCCTTGAGCACGGAGGCGACCATGGAGGCGCCGAACCGTTCACGCATACGATGAATGCAAGAGAAGATCTTCTGTGCGTCTACTGTAATATCAACAATCTCGCGTTCATCTGTACAGGAGCTGCAATTGCCGCAGTCTTCCCCGTCATGCTGCTCCCCAAAGTAGTCCAGCTGAGCACTGCGTAAGCAACGGGTCGTATAGGAATAGTCCACCATCTGCTGCAGCTTGCGGTAATCGTTGCGCTTGCGATCCTCATCCTGCGGGTTCTGCTCAATCAGGAACTTCTGGGTCACAATGTCCTGCGGCCCGAAGAGCAGAATGCACTGGCTCGGATCACCGTCCCGACCTGCACGACCTGCCTCCTGAACGTAGGCCTCCATATTCTTCGGCATATTATAATGAATGACATACCGTACGTTGGACTTATCGATCCCCATCCCGAAGGCATTCGTCGCCACAATGACCCGGATATCGTCGTACAGGAATGCTTCCTGACTCTCAGCCCGCTCCTCGTCGCTCATACCTGCGTGATACCGCCCAGCCGCGAGCCCTGCTTCCTTCAGACGTAGATATAGATCATCCACGTCCTTACGGGTAGCGGCGTACACGATTCCGGACTCATCCGCATGCTCCTTCGCATAGTTCAGCAGAAATGACCGCCGATCCTCCCCGCGCAGCACGCTAAAGGCCAGATTGGGACGTCCCAATCCTGTGACAAATGTCTGTGGCTCACGCAGACGCAGCAGCCTGACAATGTCATCCATAACCTGCGGCGTGGCAGTCGCTGTGAAGGCTGCCAGCACCGGACGCTCCGGCAGACTTTCCACGAATGGAGATACAGCCAGATAGCTCGTCCGGAAGTCATGCCCCCATTGCGATACACAGTGCGCCTCATCGACAGCGACACAGGAGATTCCGAGCTGGCTCATCTCTTCACGGAACCAGTCCAGCTCCAGCCGCTCAGGCGCTACATACAGCAGCTTCAGCTGTCCTTGACGAGCAGCTCGCAGCCGATCATTCACCTCTCTGCCAGTCAAGGTACTGTTAATATAGGCAGCCGGAATGCCCATCGTCGTCAGCGCATCCACCTGATCCTTCATGAGGGAGATCAATGGCGACACTACCAGTGTCACCCCTTCATATAATAAGGCCGGGATCTGGTAGCAGATGGACTTCCCGCCTCCTGTTGGCATAATGCCGAGCGTATCGCTGCGCTCCAGAAGACTGCCTACAATCTTCTTCTGTCCTTCCCGAAAATCGGGATATCCGTAGTATTTGACCAAAAGCTCACGCGCCTGCTCTAGACTCGGTGCTTGTATACTCATTTTTCATAACCCCTTATAAAAAGCCAATACACTCTATTTTCCCATCAAAGCAGCATCATTTCAATAGCTGAGGGAGCCTGAAAGCTGACCACAACCTTACTACTATAACATCTACAAATAAGTTTAACGGGGAATCTCAGGTTGGACAACTGTTCTTACATTGCTATTTGAGCTTTCTACATCCTCTTTCGCGCCTGTAAAAAGTCTACTCACGGGCCCGTTATCGCCAGTCGCCACATAGCTTTCCACCTTCCCACATGATATAGTGGACACGATACTACACAGGATGGAGATTTTATCGTTATGGGTGAACACACACGCCCCCGTAAGGGGTCTCAAATCAAGGCTCAATCTACCAAGCAATCCAAGTCACAATCATATAGAGGGAAAAACACTGGCAAAAGCCAAGCAAGCGCCAACCAATCCGGTACAATCCAATCAGTTAAAAGCCAGTCAGGTACAGGCAAACACGGTACAAGTAAAAGTAAACCAGGCGTAGGCCATTCAGGCCCCCAAAAAACTAGCGCTCATATGAAAGCTGACGCTCCCAAGTCGAGAATCAACAAACAAGCCTTTCAGCGTCAGCGCCCTAGTGCTGCCGATGCAGAGGAGCTGCGCCCGAATGACCGGATCGTCGTCACCATCAAGCGACTGGGAATCAACGGCGAAGGTGTTGGCTATTATCGGCGCAAAGCTGTATTCATCACGGGTGCGCTACCCCATGAGGTCGTTAAGGCCAAGGTAGATACTGTGCAGCAAGGCTTTATCCAGGCCACCCTTACGGAGATTGAGAAGCGCTCTCCGCATCGCATCGATGCGCCCTGTCCTGTCTTTGGGGAGTGTGGGGGCTGTCAAATTCAGCATATGTCCTATGAGGGGCAGCTGGAGGCCAAGACCGAGATTGTCCGTGAAGCGTTCAATCGTTATGCAGGACTTGAATCGGTACCCATGAAGCCAATGCTCGGCATGGAGCATCCGTGGGATTACCGTAACAAGGCACAGCTGCAGGTCACTCGTCGCCAGGGAGAGGTCATAGCCGGACTATATGAAATGAACAGTCATACAATCGTGGACATTAGTGGCTGTCCGATTCAGCACCCCAAGGTCAATCAAGCGGTAGCGAAGACCAAGAAGATACTGGACGAGCTGCGCATTCCGCTGTACAAGGACCAGGGCAACCGCGAGGGCATCCGTACGATTGTTGTACGGCATGGGTTCCAGTCCGATCAGCTTCAAGTGACACTCGTCTCCGCAGGAAGCAAGCTCCCACAGCAGGAACAGCTCATTCGTAGACTACGGCAAGAACTGCCGCAGATGTCTGGCTTGTCCCTGAATATTAACTCTGGCAAGACCCACCTCGTCTTCGGCGATCGGACCCATACACTGTGGGGAACAGAAGCGATGGAAGAATCACTCGGGGATCTGGAATTCCGCCTGTCTCCGCGTGCCTTCTTCCAGCTCAATCCACAGCAGACCGTCAAGCTGTATGAGAGTGTACGTATTGCAGCTGCGTTGACTGGCAAAGAAACGGTCGTCGATGCCTACTGCGGGACAGGCACGATTGGCTTGTGGCTGGCCCCTTACGCCAGCGAGGTGCGCGGTATCGAGGTTATTCCTGAGGCTGTCGAGGATGCGGCACGCAATGCCCGTCAAAACGGGCGGGATAATGCGACCTTCTACACGGGGGAAGCCGAGGTGCTGCTGCCTCGTTGGGTGAAGGGCGGCTTCACGCCTGATGTCATTATCGCAGATCCTCCGCGTACAGGGTTAGACCGTCGCTTTCTAGAGACTATACTTCGTACCAAGCCACAACGCTTTGTCTATGTATCCTGCAACCCGTCGACACTGGCCAAGGATACCAAAGTCTTGCAGGATGGTGGCTATGAGCTACAATGGGTGCAGCCCGTAGACATGTTCCCGCAGACGAGTCATGTGGAGAGCTGTTCACTATTGATCAGGAAAGATTAATAGTTGAGGTTGTATTGGCGGGAAAAGTAACAAAGTGGGTTAATAGCCCACTTCTAGTTTTAATGCTTAATGTGGGCTGTACAGATAGATGTCCTTTCTGTACCCAACTTAAAAGTGCCAAAAAAGTATTTTTCAACTTGAATCGCATGGATTTTACCTAAATAACCATTAGTTAAGGAGAATAAAAATGTATAATTTTATTGCCCCTCCGGTAGAACTGTAACAGTAGAATCTACTGTTAGGGTATCTACGTGAAGTTTGATAGTCCTTTTCCATAGATTCTACTGTATGCAAGGGCAGACTAATTCTTGTCGGTCTAACCATCATATTAGTAGAAAGCGGGAAAAAAATTGAAAGAAAAAATGTATTTCATTTTGTCTATGGTGATTTTCGGTGCAGTTGGAGTTTTTGCAAAGTATATCGAATTGAGTTCAATTGAAATAGCGTTATTTATGAGTTTGATTGGCAGTTTTCTGTTGTTCGTTATTTTCATCATAACCAAGAATAAAGTTTCTTGGCTTAACATGAAGAAGAATGCTCTTGCATTAATACTTGCAAGCATAGCATTGGGTGGAAATTGGATTTTCCTCTTCCAGTCGTATAAGGAAACAACAATAGCTAATGCCGCTTTAAGCTACTATTTCGCTCCTGTATTGGTAACAGTGGTGTCACCTATTGTTCTTAAAGAAAAACTCTCACTCAAAAAAGTTTTATGTGTCTGTGGGGCTCTTTTGGGTTTGATTTTAATCTTGCAGAGCGGCAGAAACGACGAGGGTGGCAACCATTTAATTGGTATCGTGTATGGACTTATTGCGGCAACCTTTTATGCAGTCCTGACATTAACCAACAAATTTATTAGGAATATGAATGGACTAGAAATTACGATTGCACAACTGTTTTTATCGTCGATATTTTTGATTCCTTGCCTTTTTATTCTTGAAGAGAAATTAGGGTTATTTCAGTTATCAGGTAATTCTGTTATCCTTATTTTGATACTGGGTATCCTTCATGCAGGTGTGGGGTTCTACTTATTCTTTTCCGGAATGAAAGGGCTTGGTGGTCAAAGCATCGCTATATTAAGTTATGTAGACCCCCTAACATCATTGTTGATTTCAGCACTTATGATAGGCGAAAGTATGACGTTTATTCAAATATTGGGTGCTATCCTTTTACTGGGGTCAACATTTATTAGTGAAGTAAGATTAAAAATGAATTCCTTATAATTAACAGGTAACTCTAGTTCAATTGGAACAAGAGATAGAGGGGCAAATTTATAGCCCCTCTTTACTGTTTCTACGCTTAAAATTGGTATTGGAATAAGAAGTCTAGAGCAAACACACATTACTTTAGGACATATTACAATGATTGTTGTCACTGTCTACTCGTCACATGTGGGTGCGTAGCGTTACTTAAATGAAAAGGTGCTTCGCCTTAAGCTCCCTGCAATAATTCGCCCCGATTCCCTGAGGCTGGGGCGATATTGTGATGTATCTTGATGGTGCAATTGTATAGAACTTGCTCACATCAAGGTCAGGCTTTGCAAACAAAGCAATCTTTCTGAAAGGCACGGAATTGTTCTTCCGTGTCTTTTTGCATTTCAAGAACCGTTTCATGCCTTTGGTAAGGACTTGTTGTTTGCCTGATTGCGTGATTTTGGGCATCTTGGCCATTGCTTTTCTTCCACCTATTTAGATGGCAGCCATGTTCACGGATTGCCTGAACGAGTACACGTGATAAATTTCACATTATCCCCTATCTTTATATGCTAAAATTCCAACGAACAATGGTTTCGGGACTCTGGAATAACCTGCTAAAAGCTTACTGTGTAACGATTTTTACCAATTTTGTTATTAAAATGTATTGCATTTTAATATATATATATTTTATCTTACTGGAGGTCATTTAGATGAAGAAAGCATCTATTCTACTCTGCACTGCCCTGTTGATCGGTGTTCTTGCTGGCTGTAGCTCTAACAACGGCACCGACAATACAACCCCTGCAAACAATGGCGCAACTACTGAAAACACTGGAGCTGCGAACGGTACTAACAGCGGAGACACTGCTGCTGAGCAAGGTCAATACAAAGACGGCGTGTACTATGCTATCGGTGAACCGGATGCTAAAACCGGCTGGCAATATTATGTTACCTTGACCGTTGCAAACGGTAAAATTACCGAAGCAAACTGGAGTGGCATTAACGCTAATGTAGGCCCTGACAAAAAGACATACTCCGAATCCGGCAAGTACGGCATGAAAGCTGGTGGCGCTTCTTCTGAATGGCATGAGCAAGCTGCATTAGCTGAAGCCTACCTCATTGAAAAGCAAGACCCTAAAGCCGTCACTTTGAATGAAGAAGGCAAGACTGACGCTATCTCTGGCGTCTCAGTGCATGTCAATGAGTTATTCGATCTGGCTGATAAGGCACTGGCAGCTGGTCCGGTAGAAGCTGGCATATATAAAGACGGAACCTACCATGCCGAAGGTGACAAGTTCGACGAGAAGTCCGGTTGGAAAGAAACGGCTGACGTTGTTGTCGCTGCAGGTAAGATCATCCATGTTAACTTCAGCGGTGTGAACGAAGCTGGCGAAGATAAGAAACAGAACTCCATCGATGGAAAATACGGCATGAAAGCCGGCGGTGCTTCTTCCGAATGGCATGAACAGGCTGCTCTGGGTGAGTCCTACCTCGTCGAGAAGCAAGATCCTGCTTCCCTTACATTTAACGACCAAGGCAAGACTGATGCGATCTCTGGCGTATCCATCTCCCTGCAAAGCTACTATGATCTTGTGTCCAAAGCGCTTGAAGGTGCTAAATAATTAGTTTATTAGAAGTTAGGTAAGTCCCACCACCCTAGTTAAGCAGGTGAATCTTTTGAAGAAAATTGTTGTACTCGGCGGAGGCTACGGCGGTGTTGTTACTGGTAAGCACCTCGCCAAATTGTTCAAGAAGGATAAGGACGTTTCGATCCAATTGATCGACCGCAACCCTTATCACACACTCCTGACGGAGCTGCACGAGGTCGCGGCTAACCGCGCTCCTGAAGACTCGGTAAAGATTGAGCTCAAAAAGATTTTTGCCGGTCAAAAGGTTGACGTCGTTCTGGACTCTATCGATAATATCGACTTTGCAGCTAAAGAGCTTCGTTCTGCAAAAACAACTTACAAGTATGACTACCTCGTTATCGGTACTGGCTGTAAGCCAACCTTCTTCGGGATTCCAGGTGCGGAGGAGCATTCACTGACTCTCTGGTCTTATGAAGATGCTGTTATTATCAAAGACCGAATCCGTGATAAATTCGGCAAGGCTGCTAAAGAAAGTGATCCGGTAAAACGCCGTAAAATGCTCTCCTTCGTTATCGTAGGTGCTGGCTTTACTGGTGTTGAGCTTGTGGGCGAAATGGCGGAGTTCCGCGATGAGCTCTGCAAGGAATTCTATATCAATCCTAGCGAGGTTCGTCTTGTCGTTGCCGACATGGCACCGAAAATTTTGCCGATTCTGCCTGATAAGCTGATTGAGAAGTCAACCAAGTACCTGAACAAGATCGGCGTAGAAATTGTAACCAGCGCGAAAATCACAGGCGTTACCCCGTCTGGCGTAGTGCTTGGCGACAAGCAGCTTGAAGCTGATACGGTAGTATGGACAGCCGGTGTCGAGGGCTCTGAGCTCGTTGGCAAGCTTGATGTTAAACAAGAAGGCCGCAAGCGCATTGTGACTAACGACAAGCTGCAAAGCGTCGATCATGACAATGTATACATCGTCGGCGACAACATCTTCTTCATTCCTGAAGGTGAGTCTCGTCCGGTTCCACAGATGGTTGAAAATGCGGAGCAAGCAGGTCCGTTGATCGCACATAACATCTATGCGGATGTGCATAACAAGCCTAAGAAGCCCTACAAGCCGGGCTTCCACGGTACAATGGTAAGCATCGGCAGCCGCTACGGCGTAGCCAATGTCGGTCTTCCGAACAAAATGTTCATGCTCACTGGCTTCATGGCGATGTTATCCAAGCATATGATCAACATGTACTACCTGTTCACTGTAGCTGGCTTTAACAAAGTATGGACTTACATGATGCATGAGTTCTTCCATGTGAACCATCGCAGAAGCTTTGTTGGTGGACATTTCGCTAAACGCTCCCCGAACTTCTGGTTGGTGCCGCTTCGTATCTTTGTTGGCTACAAGTGGCTTGAAGAAGGTCTCGACAAGTTGCCGAAGATTTTGAAGGATCCGTCAAATATCTTCCTGATTCCACCACCGCCGCATGCGGATGTTGTTACCGCAGCAAGTGATGCGGCAGGTACTGTCAAGGATGCTGTCGACGCTTCGTCCGCAGCCTCGGCTGTAGAAAGCGCATCAACTGCCGTAACTGCGTTACCAGTTCCTGACTTTGTGAGTAGTAGTGTTAACTGGTTCATGAACCTCTTCTTCTATACTCCAGATGGCGGTTATACCGCTCTTGCTAGCGTGTTCCAATTCTTTATGGTATTCATGGAAATTGCAGTTGGGCTCATGCTCATCGTCGGTCTGTTCACAGCTGTAGCTTCCGCTATTACGGTCGCCCTTGGCGTTATGATCTGGTCCTCCAGCATGGCCTCGGCGGAAATGCTGTGGTACATGACAGCAGGTGTTGCTCTGATCGGTGGATCCGGCAGTGCATTTGGACTTGATTACTATGTACTTCCTTGGCTCAAGAAGCAGTGGAAGAGGATTCCTCTCGTTCGAAGATGGTATCTATACACAGAGTGATGGATTGAACTTGAGTAAGCATCAACAAATAGCCTTAATTAGAGTAATGCGCGCATGCGTGCATTACTCTAATTTTTACTTTTTCTATCTTTAGTTGCGCAGCAATACGTCTGGAGGAGTGTGCCATCATGAACAAATACGAGCTGATCCAAGACACAGTTCATATGTTGCAGAGAGAAATTTCACCGTATACGGGAATCCGACTGAATATGCCTTGTGAAGAAGCGGAAGAGATGGCGAGGCTGCTGCTTGAATATGGACTTCCAGCGCTACGCACGACCCGTTTATTATCCATTTACATCGCAATCAAGCTCGCCCTCTTGCGTCATTCGGAATGCGACGACTCTCTGAACGGAGAGAAGTTGACCCGCAGTGTGCTCGACGGCGACTACCTATATAGCTTCTATGTGCAGCTCTGTCTGCAGTGGAATGAGCATGACCTTCTCGTCCGTCTTGCCCCCGTTATTAAGCAGATACAGATCCGGAGAATCGAAGGAGCTTCCTATGACGATGTCTTGCTTCGCTGCTGGGAGCTGTTTTTGGAGATGGAGGAAGGAAATGTTCGGAAGAGTTGCGCCATCTGAGGCTGACAGGCCGCTATCAACATCAATCGGGAGGGGATCCATATGACAAGACTGGATGAAGAACTAGGGATCTCGCTTCGCTCCGTTGATCGCGCCATCGAGAGTATAGTCAGATTCGATAAGGATATTCCCCGCTCCTCCCTGCTAGCCCAGCAGGTTCTTCAACTGATACGTTCCGGCGGCAAAAGAATTCGCCCGCTGCTGGTTATCGTAGGGTCACGCTTCGGCCCATCCGCTGAAGAGAAAAATACGATGAGGCTTGCAGCGGCGGCGGAGCTCATTCATGCAGCGTCCCTGATTCACGATGACATTATCGATGATTCATCAGTTCGGCGTGGCGAGCCTGCACTGCACGTCAAACTTGGCATCCATGATGCCCTGCATGTCGGCAACTATATGTCCGCACGCGTCGTTGAGCTGATCACCGAATATTCCGCAGAACGGGAGCGCTTTGCCTACGATTTGTCTTCTCTCGTTACCACTCAGCTATGTCTGGGTGAATACCAGCAATTATCCCATTTGTACAATTACGAGGTTCGTATTGAGGAATATTTGGAGAAGTCGCGGAACAAGACAGCGCAATTGATGGCCTCGTGCCTGAAGATCGGCGCATTGTCTGGAGGTGTGAAGAATGAGATCTCAGAGCTGCTGTACTCCTTCGGTGAAAAGCTAGGAATGGCCTTTCAGATTCGCGACGATATTCTGGACTTTACCCAATCCGCCGAGAAGCTTGGCAAGCCGGCCGGCAGCGATCTCCGCAAGGGTCAGATCACCCTGCCTGTGCTGTTCGCACTGGAACAGGAGGAACTGGCTTCAAGGATTCGTTCCGTTGGACCGGATACTCCTAAAGCTCAGGTTGATGCTGTTGTGACCCTCATTCAGCAGTCGGATGCACTCCGGCAGAGCGAACTGATCAGTGAGCAATATCTCGATGAAGCTCAACACATTATTCGGCAGTTGGAATCCTATCCTGCCCATCGGGATTTGACCGTCCTGCTGAACTTCTTTAGCGGACGGGAACATTAATGGCATAAATTTATGCAAGAGAGGGTGCCCCTCAGTCATCTATGATGACCTTTGGGACACCCTCTTTTCATTTTTCCTGTAAGTGCAGAAAAGAGCACCGCCCATAATTGTTGGCAGTGCTCTTTGTACCGACATGAATTAGCTCCCCACATGATAAAACATCCAGCCATACTATAGCTAATTCATATGGCTAATTCATATTGCTAATTCAACAGAAAGAAATCCGCCATCGTGAAAAACAGGATCGTCATACTGATCACCTGATTCAGATTGTACGAAGCCACCTTCATGACCTTACGGTTAGAAGGCTTGATAATACGATGCTCTGCCATCAGCAGCAGGATCGAAATGACCAGGCCCAAAATGTATAGCCAACCAAGCTGCCGGAGCGGAATCAGAGAGATAAGCAGCAGCACCATAATCGAGTGAAGTCCGGCAGCAATGCGCAGGCCGTTCTTTAAGCCGAATATGCTAGGGACGGACCACAGCTTGTGCTCCCGGTCGAACTCGATGTCCTGGGAGCCGTAAATGATGTCGAACCCGGCGATCCACAGCATGACGACTGTTCCCAGGATAAATGGCATAAAGGCGAACTCACCTGTGACGGCGAACCAGGCGCCGATCGGTGCTGAAGCGATCGTGAAGCCAAGATACAGATGGCTCATGTAAGTAAACCGTTTCGTATACGAATAGGATGAGATCAAGAAGATCGCTACCGGTGACAAAATCAGGCAGAGTGGATTCAGCATTCCCGCTGCGAAAATAAAGATGGCGTAGTTAACCACGACAAACAGGAGCACTTCTCTCTGCCCTAGCAGCATCCTCGGTAAGTGGCGATGTGCCGTGCGGGGGTTCTGGGCATCGAAGACCCGGTCAACCACCCGGTTGAAGGCATTTGCCCCATTACGGGCAGCGATCAGGGCGACCAGACCCCATAGCATGATCCGCCATGACGGAAACCCGTCTGCCGCCCAGATCATGGAGATGACCGCAAATGGCAGGGAGAACAGTGTATGGGAGAACATCACCAATTCACCATACAGCTTGATGCGGTGACCAATTTTACGAGCGATCTCCATGACGATCTCCCTCCTGAGCCACAGATGATGCTGTGCGCTCCGCTTCCTCAAGCGCTTGGTCAAGCGCTGCAAGCATCTCCGCGATGTCCTTCTCCGTAATGACGAGCGGCGGCTGGAAGGCCAGCACATTGCGGCCGACACCGTTCTTGCCGATAATGAACCCGCGATCCTTCAGCGTCTCGAGGACATCATCGACAAGGTGGGCGCCAAGCTCCGGGGCATCCGCACTCAGCTCAGCTCCGAGCATCAGGCCGGCGCCGCGCACCTCGGACAGCACGCGCGGATAGCGTGCTGCCAGCTCTTCCAGACCGGCGCGCAGCAGGCCGCCCAAGCGCTCGGCACGTTCCGGCAGGCGGTTCGCTTCGATGTAATCGAGCACCGCCAGCGCGGTGGCCGATGAGACGGGATTGCCGCCGAACGTGGAAGCCGAAGGCCGCGTGAAGCTGGCGGCAATGGCGTCACTCGAAGCAAACGCTGCCACCGGAACACCGCTGCCGAGTGCCTTCGCCATGGAGATAATATCGGGCGTCACGCCCCAGCGATCCATGGCGAACATGCGGCCTGTGCGGCCGAAGCCGGTCTGAATCTCGTCGGCGATGAGCAGTACGCCATACTGCTCAAGCAAAGCCTTCACTTCAGGGAAATACCAATCCGGCGGCACAATAATGCCTGCATTGCCCTGAATCGGCTCTACGATCATCGCGGCAATATCGTCGCCTTTCTCCTCCAGCGCCGCCTTCAGCGCCTCGATCGAGCGGCGTGCCGCAGCATCTGCACTCATCCCTTGCTCATAGGGGCGCGGAATGAATGTCACGTCCTCAGCAGCATCCAGCCCAGGGAGCTGCGGATCTGAGCGCCACATCTGTAGCCCTGTGACGCTCATCGTCAAATAGGTCCGTCCATGCAGTCCCTGCTCCAGCGCGATGAATCCTTTGCGACCTGTATGCAGCCGGGCAAGCAGCAGTGCTCCCTCATTGGCTTCTGAGCCGCTGTTGACAAAGAACGTACGGCATAGGTCTCCTGGCAGCACCTCAGCAAGCCGTTCCGCTAGATCGGCATTGGGCTGCGTCAAATAGATCGTGCAAGTATGCTGCAATGTTTTAAGCTGCTCCGTCGTTCTCTCCACAATTTCCGGATTGCAATGACCGCTGGCCACCACCGATACGCCGGCAAAAAAGTCGATGTATCTTTTTCCGTCATGTCCGTATAGATATTGCATATCTCCTCGTACTAACTGAGGTGGATTCCGATAGAAGTGACTCGTAGTAGGATAGAAATACTTACTCCGCTTCTCCAAAATGCCTTCTGGTCCAATATATTGCTGCATGCTTCATTCGCCTCTCTTCTGTTCACTCGCTTATCTCGCTTATACTAACGGCCGGGCACTTTTTTAGCGCCCGGCCCATTCATTGAATTACCGCTGTACTGCGGGCTCGTTCTCTTTGGTCACTGCAGCTTCATTTTTCATTGTGCTTAAGGTCGTATTCGCTACAGCAGCCCCGCCGTCAAACTGAAGTGCACCAAGCGTATACCCGGCATAGATTGGATTCAAGGCTGCTAGTAGCTCTTCCGTACGCTCCGGCTCATTCAAAGCGGTCTTGTAAGCTGCTACAATCGCTGCCAGCTGCTCCGGGCGATAGGTCGTACCTTCAATCCGGAATACAGCCAGGCCCGCTTCCTTCAACTCGCGAACGAGCGGCAGAAGGCATAGCTCCTTGGCCAGGGTCAAGTGATTGCGTCCATGCACATCACGATATACGGGACTCTCTCCCTTATCCGTTTTGAGCACCAGGACCGAGTTGGCGACATAGGTGTTATCCTCTTCGCCGAGCGGTTCGAGTACCTCCGTATTCTCATACAGGTCATGCTCCATATACATTAATGCCGGAGATCCGTGAACAATCGCCTCAAGCGGCACCGGCGTCTCTGCCAGCAGCGCCTGGAAATCGATCGCAGGTAGCTCCATAGAAGCAGTAAGACGCGTTACCCCCATCTTGCTATAAAAGCCTGCAGAGAGCTTGTTATACACGTTCAAATTGAAGTCTCCAATTAATGGATAGCCTTTACTGGAAAATTTACGCACTGCCCCAAGGTTGGTTACCATCACGCCATCAATCGGCAACCGTTCGCCGGAGAGCAATCCGTCATAGATGTCGAACTGCAGCTCCGTCATCATCCGTGGCAAGCAGACATACAGCTTGGCCTCGCCCTTTATGGCTGCGAGCTGTTTAATCTCTTCCTTCGTAAACGCATGGTCGGGTTCGTATACATCTCCTGATAAGTAGATATGGTCTGCACCCGCTGCGAGAGCCGCCTCAGCTTGTGTGACATTATTCACATGAACAGAAATCTCTGGGCGCTCGGTAATTACTCTTCGCGTTCCCGTATATGCAGACCAAATGCTGCGAATCTCGTTCAGCCTTTTCTCACCAAGCTCCCGCTCTTCGGTCGGTGTACTGAATACTTTGCCAGTACTATAGAACTTGCCTGTGCCTTCATAGCGCTTATTGATGTTAGACAACCCAGGGCGTCCAAAAGCATATGCTGTCGAGAAGTCGCGTTTCCGGTTCTCATACAGCACAACACGATCCTTGGCACGTTCAAATCCGACTGGATCGGCAATATAGCGGTCAATAGCATCTCCATAGGCGCTAACCAGCATTAGCACGAACGACATATCCCGCATTCGGCCCTCGATTTTGAAGGATGTAATCCCACCATGAATCAGCTCTGGAATGTGCTCATACATGTACATATCTTTAACGGCCAGCGGATATTCGGAAGGATAGATGAGGCCATCCTTCTTAACCCGGTAATCCCAGCGACATGGCTTCAGGCATTTGCCCCGGTTACTGCTCATGCCGAATACCATCGAGCTGAAGTAGCAATTCGCACCGTGAACGGAGCACATATCGCCGTGAATAAAGTATTCCAGCTCCATTCCCGTCTGTGCCTGCAAATAACGCGTAGATGCCAGATCCATCTCTCGCGAGGTAACTACCCGGGTGACCCCTAGCTCCTTCAAGGCCTCCACCATCTCAATATTGTGAACATTCATCATGACCGAGGAATGAACCGGGATCGACAGCTCCAATTCACGTATCAGCTCCAGAATAGCAAAATCCTGAACGATGATCGCATCCGGACCTGCATTTTCCAAAAAGCGCAAGTAATCTGCTGCTTCCTCCAGTTCCCCTTCATTTAGCAAATTATTAACAGTAACATAAACCTTCTTGCCCAAGGAATGAGCGATTTGTACCGCCTCTATAATTTGCTCGAACGTAAAATTGTACCCTTTGCGCATCATGCGCATATTCAGGCTCGGACCACCAAAATAGACCGCATCGCAGCCCGCTACAATAACCTCCTTGAAAATCTCAAACGTTCCCGCCGGTGCAAGCAATTCGACTTCTTTTCCATTAAAAAAGCGCGCCACAGCGTTTCTCCTCCTTCTGGTTGCCTCGAATAATATGTGTTATTTATCTTTATAACTTAAACTAATGAACTATACGTTTTGAGGGCCTTATGCCTTTTCTAGGCACCTAGCCTAACATCCATTTGCATACAAGCACGACTCCAATCAAGCCTACGAAAGATAGCACGAACCCTGTAGCCCGTATGCTCCAGACCAGCTTATGGTACTCCGAACGCGGTTCTCCGATGATGAAGCCACGTGCCTCCATGGACAACACAAGCTCTTCCGCACGGCGAAAGGCGCTTACGGTCACTGGTACGAGCAGCGAAATCAACAGCTTGCCCTTTTCCTTCCAAGCGAGCTCCTTCAGGTCTGCGCCGCGAGCTGCCTGGGCCTTGAGTATTTTGTGGGTCTCATCCAGAATGGTCGGAATGAACCGCATCGCAATGCTCAGCATCAGCGTTAGTCGATCTGCGGAGATGCCGATTTTTTTCAACGGAGAGAGCACCCCGCCAAGGCCTTGATTCAGGATTCCAGGCGTCGTTGTAAATGTCAGCATCGCCGTAAAGGATACAAGTAAGGCCATCCTAGACGCAGAGATCACTCCACGCGTCAGTCCACCAGCATAGAGCGTAACATTGCCTACCTCAAGCAAGAGCCTTCCTTCCTCGACTGTCAGACTCTGCACGACAAAAATAAAAACCATCAACACCCACAAAGGCTTGGCGGCTTTGGCATAATATTTGAGCGGAATCAGCGTCATTTTCATATAAGTCAGAGAAAATATCGCCGCAAGCAAGAGTGGAATCCATGAATTCACCAGCATCAGTGCTACCAAGTACAGCACCATTCCGGTCAATTTGGCCCGCGGGTCGATCAGGTGAATCCAGGAGCCGGTATCGATGCTCCGTCCGAACAGGAGCTTGTTTTGCATGATCTAACCGACTCCTTTTCTCTTGATGTCACGCTGCTTCAACAAAGCATGAATCCGTACAGCTACCTTTTCCGCTGTCAGACAAGGCTCTTCGTGCTCCAATCCCATCTGCACGGCAAGTCGGTTCCATACCTTAATACAAGCAGGTACAGCGAGGTTACACTCTCGCTCAAGCCTTCCCGCTTCGCGCACAAGCTCTGCAGGGCCGCCTTGAAATACCTTCGTCCCCTGATGCATCACGACCCATGTGTCCGCATAGGGAAGCATTTCCTCAATCCGGTGGGTAACGACGATAACCGTCTTGCCTTCTTCCCGCTGCATCTTCCCCAATAGACCAGCCAGCTCGGCCCGGCTCTCGGGATCGAGCGTTGCCGTCGGTTCATCCAGGACGATGACATCCGGATTCATCGCTAGCACAGAGGCAATCGCTACCTTCCGCATTTGTCCGCCACTTAAGTGGAACGGATTCCGGAGCAGGAAGGAATCGTCGAGTCCGACCAGCTCTAGGGCGCGAATGGCACTCTTTCTTGCAGCTTCACGGTCCATACCGAAATTGAGCGGGCCGAACATGAGATCCTTTTCTACCGTATCCTCGAACAGCTGCTGCTCCGGGAATTGAAATACGAGTCCTACCCTGCGCCTCAGCTCCTGCATCGGAGGCTGCTTGCTTCCTGACTCCAGCATGAAGTCCAGTACATGCACCTTGCCCCCTGTAGGCTTCAATATCCCGTTAAAATGCTGGAGTAATGTTGATTTACCCGAACCAGATGCACCAGCAATCCCGGCAAAGGTTCCCGTCTCAAGCTGGAGACTTACGTCGTGCAGGGCGGAATGGCTCCACATGCTGCGGGCATCATATGCATAGCTTATATTTTCGAAAATAATTGCCATATCCGATCCGCCATCTCCCTGCTCTGCTGCTTGCCTTCCGGCATCGTAATTCCCAGCTTGTAAAGTTCAGCCTCCAGCCGGATGGAGTAAGGGGCAATGAGACGGCAGGATTGCAACAGCTCGCTGTCATGGAACAGCTCCCATGGCGTCAGATCTGCCGCAATCCCACCGCTGCTCAGTACAATGGCACGGTCTGAAGCCATAATCTCCTCCGCATCGTGCGTAATCGAGATCATGGTGTATCGGCCGCCTGCCTTCATCTCCCGCAATATATCCAACAATTCTCCCCGCGCCTTCTCATCCAGCATGGAGGATGCCTCATCAAAAATTACGATCTCCGGTTCGATCGCCAATATTGCAGCTACTGCGACACGCTGCTTCTGTCCGCCTGACAGCTCGGACGGATGCTTGGTTAGCAAATGACCGATCTCCAGCTTCTCGGCATAGCTGCGAACCCGCTCCTTCATTTCTTCGCGTGGAAGATGACGGTTCTCTAGCCCAAAGGCAATGTCCTCCTCCACCGTGGAACCGATGAACTGGTTATCCGGGTTCTGAAATACCATTCCGATCCGGGGACGCAGCTTTCCTATTGTTCCGCTGGACAGCAGGATTCCATCAACCTCAATCGTTCCCTCATTCACTGCCAGCAGACCGCCGAGCAGCTTGGCCAGCGTCGACTTGCCGCAGCCGTTCGGACCTACCAGTGAGACCCAACTTCCCGGAAGGATGCTGAATGACAGATCGCTCAGCACCGGTTGCCCCGATGAATACGCGAATGATACATGATGTACGCTATAAGCGGGTTGCCGTTCTGTCATCCTTCCCCCTCCTATCTCTCCTATCAACCTCTTAATTTTTTTCAAGCCGGCTTCGTCAAAAAACCTTCAAACAGAGAGAGCTTCGACAAAGAAGGGATCAAGTAGCGCACCGCGATCCCTACCGCAATGCCGGTCAATATGCCAGCGATCAGCAGCAGTGGTAAATACGCCATGACTTTGGTCGTCTGCAAATAAAGCGAAGCAGCCCCAAGCTGTCCGACATTGTGGGAGATCCCACCTACAATACTGACGCTGATCATGCTGAAATGCTCACGTCCCAGCCTGAGTAGCCCCCACATAGCCAGAAAGCTCAGCAAGGCTCCGCTAATACTGAACAGAAAGGTGGAGAACGTTCCTAAAATGAATGAGCTAAGCACGGTTTTAAGGATAACAACCATAAATGCATCCCTGCCTCTGAGAAAATATAGACAGGTCAGGATCATAATGTTGGCCAGCCCGAGCTTGGCACCGGGAATACTCACATTCACGGGAATCAAGCTCTCGATTAAGCTAAGAACCACGGCGACCGCCGAGAAAATGGCGATGATCACCGTCCTTTTTAAAGAGAGATGAGCTTGCTCATGTAACGATGGCATCGATATCGTCTCCTTCATCCGGCACGCCTTGGACTTCTACTATCAATTTATAAGGCAGGCAGACGATCGTCCCGCCGTTGCGCTTGATGAAGCCGAAGGTAAGGCATATCTTGTCAGGACAGTCCGCATCAATCATTTCAATTCCGTAATCATGAACCTTGAGCAGGTTATATCCATGGTCGGTCTTTATCTCAATCTCCTGTTCTTCCTCAGTCAGCTCTACTGTGCGGAGCAGTTTGCCGTCAACTGTAATTTTTGCGATACGTTTTTCATTGTGATTAATTTCACTTTCACTGCTGTCAAGCCATCTAGGCACCAGAAATGCACCTGCTATGACAACGACCAAAACAATAAGCAGGATATCTCCGCGCTTCATAGCATACTCCTTATTTTTTTAATTACATAAATTATAGATGAATTTATTATACCTGTTAGCTTCTGAACCATCGTGTGATAAATGTAACTTTCTTTCAACATTTCACAAAATCATCACTTAAGAAAGAGTTAATAAAGAATAAAAACCTTGTGAGAATTGACACATTTAGTGTGGATTCTTTTCTGCTAAAATCAAGGTCCACATGATCGAGAAAAGAGGATGCATATTGATGTATAAGAATAAAGTCGCCGTCCTGCTGCTGACGATGTCCTTGCTTGCGGCCCTTCTAAGCGGCTGCACAGGCAATACTAATACCAGCGGACAAGCCGTCACTCCTGTTAGCGAGACCTACTTCATTTTTGATACCGTCGTTACGATCAAGATTTATGATAATCGTGCAACCACAAAAAACTTTCAAGAGCTTGAAGCTCTGATGAAGGATATCGACTCTAAAATCAACCGTTCAAATGAAGATAGTGAAATTTACAAAGTAAATGCGAATGCAGGTATTGCCCCGGTTCAGGTATCGCAGGAAACCTTTGATCTGGTGAAAATTGCCGTGGACTATGCCCAGCAAACAGATGGCCTGCTCGACCCTTCCATCGGGCCGCTCGTCAGTCTCTGGAATATCGGTCACGAAGGTGCCCACGTCCCGCCGGCAGCAGACATTGAAGCAGCTCAAAAGCTGGTCGACTACCGCAAGATTGAGCTAAATGAAGATGCGCGTGAAATCTATCTTCAAGACAAAGGGATGGATATTGACCTTGGTTCGTATGGTAAAGGCTTTGCAGCTGACCTGATCTATGATTATTTACAAGCCCAAGGCTTCGAGAGCGCAATTATCGACCTCGGGGGTAACGTCTTTGCAATGGGCAACAAGCCAGGTGGCCGCGAATGGAACGTCGGCATTCAGCACCCGGATCAGAAACGCGGCATTGATATCGGAACGTTAAAGGTGACAGACAAGAGTATGGTTACTGCCGGGATTTACGAGCGCTTTTTCGTAGAGAACGGAAAGACCTACATGCATATTCTCGATCCTCGCACCGGTTATCCGGTTGACAACAATATCAGCAGCGTCACCATTATCGCCGATACCTCCACAGCAGCCGATACGATGGATACCTCATTGCTCATCATGGGTATCGAAGACGGTCTCAAGCTTGCCGAGGAGAACAATGCACAGGCGCTGTTCATTACCAAGGACAAGAAGCTGTATGCGACTCCTGGCTTCAAGGAAATGCTGAACAAAACGAACGACGAGTACACTTTCGCTAATTAAGTGATGCACAAGGCTTATACCTATACCTGAACATCTCAATTCTATCGGTATGGAGTTGGTGGTCAAGCCCTCGTTCCCTCGACCAGCAAAGCGGATGGTTTTTGTTTCGCATGTTCCACGTACTCAACTGGCTAATGGATCGCTACACATAGTTGGACAATAAAAATAAGGGCTTGTAGAATAGACCTATCATGTCAATGAGCGGATCTCTACAATGTCCAAACAACAACAACGACGAACGTTTACAGCCGAGTTTAAAAATTAGATGGTGCAATTCTACGAAAATGGGAAGTCCAGGGCAGCGATTGTGGAGGAATACGACCTCACAGCTTCGACTTTAGACCGCTGGAACAAGCAATCGAAGGCAACGGCTTCCTTCAAGGAGAAGGATAATCGTTCACCCAAAGAAATTGAGTTGAATGCTTTACGAAAGGAGAACCAGCATCTGAAGATGGAGGTGGATATTTTAAAGCAAGCTACGCTGATCATGAGACGAAAGTAGCTATCATCCAGAACAGCCGTGATAAATATACTCAGTATCAGCATTGTATGACGTCCTGCAAGTGGCAAGAAGTACGTTCTATTATGAAGCGCAGGAAGAACCGGATGAAGATGAGCTAACGGAAGCATTGTGGAGATTTTTCACAAGAATCGAAAGTCCTACGGCACGCGAAAGATGAAGGCCAAGTTCCAGGAACGAGGGCTCATCGTCTCCAGACGTCGCATAGGCCGAATCATGCAAGAATAGGGCTTAGTTTCCACGTATACCATTACCCAGTTTAAGCTCCACAAAACGGCCTATAATGAGGTTACGACGGCGAATGTATTGGATCGTGAGTTTGAACAGAAAGAAACCAAACGCTTCGTCGTCAGCGATCTTGACGTATGTGAAGGTCCAACACCGGTGGCACTACGTTTGTGTCCTCATTGACCTGTTCAATCGAGAGGTCATTGGCCATAGTGCAGGTCCAACTAAGAACGCTGCTCTAATTTCTCACGCATTTGTTACGGTAGAAGGCGATTTAAGCCAGATCTAGTGGTTTACACGGATCGCGGCAGTGAGTTTAAAAACCAAACGATGGACGAACTCCTAAAAGCCTTTGATATTGGCCGATCCCTAAGCAAGAAAGGATCCCTTACGATAACGCCGTGGCTAAAGCCACCTACAAGGTGATGAGAACGGAGTTTATCTACCAGATGGAATTCCAAAGCCTTCATCACCTGGAATTGGGGTTATATGACTACGTCAACTGGTTAACAAGCATCGAATTCACGGATCACTGGGTACATGACACCTGTTCTGTATCGTCGAGCAGCCCTTAAAAAAGTTGTCTGATTTAATGTTGACAATCCAGTTTCTCTGCTCACTTCCAAATAGTAATGATGATTATGGGGGGACGAATGGTGAATAAAATGGAGCTATATGAGGATTTTTTTGAACTTAAGGACTATAAAATTGAAGATGAACTTGCAGAAATTGTAGATAGATTTCGACAGTATAAACCAAGTGAAGTTTTTTGGTTGCTTAATAGTTTAATTATGGATAATACAAAATACGCATTTGAAAACAGAGACAAACGTATTTCTCCAAAATTGGCAAATCGATTATTTTATTTATATAAAAAGAACTCTAAAACAAATAACGATCTAAAAATTAAAAATAAAGCTATTGAATTAGAATGGTTGAGAGCGAAGTTTATTAAGATATATAACTTCTATTGTATGGAACAGTTTAATCAGAATGAAGTACTAGAAGATAAAGACTCAGAAGATTTTACACATATGTCGTTACGGAATTTTCATCCTCATAATTATTTAACTTATCATTTTGATTATCCTAATACATCTTGGTTTCAGTATTTGCGTGCCATTGAACTTAATCGAAAAGTAATTAATGAAATCTTTAGTAAAGATAATCTCACTACAATTGAAATTGAGAAAGGTTTATTGATTTGCATACTATACGACTTTTTTAATCATCAATCATACTCAAAACGATTAATAAAAGATTTGCTTTACGATAAAGAAAAATATAAATTTGAAGGGTTTTTAACCAGTTTTTCTAGGAAGCAATTCTCAAATATGTTATGCGAATTTGGTATAAGAGAAAAAGAATTTATAGCAAGGTTTTTTCCGGAGATTAAAAATGAGAAAATTACGACATTAAGTTATCCAACTGATAAATATTACAAAGAAGAATTTTCGCTAGGGGTTAGCCATAAAGAAAGAATATTCTTCCCACGCTCAAACTTCGTGCTCGATGAATTTTGGAATTACATTATAGAACGTGAAGAAATGGTTGGAAGAAAGGATGACTTCGTTGAACTATATACAATTATGTTGGTAACCATGTTCTTTGGTAAAGAGAATGTTTTTTTCAACTTGTATGATGACAATGGTGCAGAACAGGATATAATTGTAATGTACGGTGAGGATATACTATGCTTTGAGTGTAAATCTGAAGTGCTAAAAGAACCATTTAGAGATTCTGATAAATCTGATACAAGAATGCAACAAAACTTTAAACGTGTTATTCAAAAAGCTTATAATCAAGGTCAGCGAGTTAAAGAGAATATTAGAAATAATAAGGGCAGATATTACGATAGTGATAAAAAAGAGTCTCGAAAAATGGTATTAGATTTAAGTGCATACAGCCACCATAATGTACTTGTCGTTTGTGTAACAATTAATAACTACTTAAATCTATCGAATCGTGTAAATAAATACCTGAGAATTGAAGGAACAGATAAAGTTTATCCTTGGGTTATTGATATTTTTAGCCTCGAGCATATCTTAAACAAAATCAAATCCATAAATAAAGATGAAGCGTATTTCATAAGGTATATCCGGGATAGAATCAAATCATATTTAGGTGTTCAATCTATGGGAGCGGAAGAACTGGAGTGTTTTGGGTTTTATCTCCGTTATGGAAATTTTCAGGATTCTATGAATGGTTCGTTTATGCTGAACCTAGGCAACGGATACGCAACTTTTGTATTGGACTATATCCCTAGACATGAACTCAAGCTTATGCTGCACTATTTTTCTGAACTTGCAAATTTAGAGGTTGAATAATAATTTGAGCAACTGTCATTCAATATTGAAATTCTATAGTGCTTTACTCCCTGGTCATCTCCACACATGTGAAGTGCGAAGTGTTGCTTACAAGAAATTCTATACGACTCCATTTAAAAGTTGAGAAGTTCAACAGTTAATTTCTGATTGGGAATGCCTTGAAAGACTGCATGTCCGTGGATTGAAAACCTTATCTGCCATGTTATAATAAGGACAGAGATAGCTTATAATGCAAAGAGAGCCGTGCGCTAACACGACTCTCGGAGCAATAGCCGCTTTTAAGGGCGGTTGGCTTAACAAGAGGATATACGACCAAGTAGACCGCGACCTTTGCATGGGGGCGGTCTACTTGTGTTTATTGGACAGCAGAGCCACAATCAGCGAACCGAAGGTAAGCATCAGCATAACCGCTTCAAATACTGTCACAAGGCATCACCTCCCTTCCGGGAGATTAGCCGACCGCCCATATCAGCCTTTCTATTACTTCTGCGATTATACCACATGCTCCGGCTCAAATTCCCTATTTCATAAGATTTCTCGATACTTAGCCCAAGTTGCCCGCAAATGAGTCATGTGGGGTGCTGTTCACTATTGGTGTGGAAATAATTCAATCGGAGATGCATTGATTAAAATAGAAAAGAGAGGCGTAGAGCCTCTCTTATTTGTTGCCTAATTCAGCTTTGTAAAGTACCTAATCTCTTCTTTATCCTTACAGAATCCAACCGATTCGTATAGAGACAGGGCAGATCTATTTGTAGTTAATACCATAAGATTCGCATATTCTAGTTGATTGGCTTTGAGATATCTCAAGGCTTGTGTAAGCAAATACTTGGCAAGGCCACGCTTTCTCCATGGTTCGCGGACAAAAACGTCCTCTATGACACCGTGGTCTGCCTCTTGCCATGCCATAAGTCCGCCAACAATAGCGTCTGATTGACGTATGACCATGGATGTCCATAGTTTGTTATTCTTGTATTCGAACAACCTATTAAGTCCCAGTGGAGTGTCAGGCCAGATTTCAGCTTCGACATCCAGGTAATCTCTTTGCTCATCAGACGACTCCATCCTCCAGTAGGAAAAATGAAACTTCTCTTGGAGCTTTAACTCAGGAATCGGTTCATTCAAGTCTCGATTCATACGAAACAGACTATTCAGTTGAAGATACCCTTTTTGGACAAAGAACTGAATATTGGCTGTTTCGGTGGAATCGTTACCAACACAAAGCATTGTTCCATATTCTTCAGGTAAAGTCTCCTTTAATTGGTTTTGCTCTTATGAGAAGATATCGATAGACATTGTCGAGCAAGGTAATGTCATTTTCTCTCACGGGAATAGCTTTAAGATTGATGTATATGGAGTGATTGTTCTCTCTAGAACGACCGGGAGGTACAACATTAATAATGCTAACTTGCCCCTTGGCGACCATTTTCCCATTTTCAAATGCGCAATACACGTTGCTCCAATTATCTTCGTCCCCTACCCACCAAAATGTTGCATTTTCTTTTGCTGTTACTGATCGGTACAACTCGCCAAGTAATGGCATGTCTTCTTGTTGGAAATTACGTATAATAATTTCTGTTGATGATTGACTCAAAATAATACCCCTCTCAAGTAGAAGGGGATTTCGCAGTTTAGAGGGCTAGTTATGCGAGTTCCCCTTAATAAAATTGCCCTTTACTTGCATTTGCTTACTCACAATAAACGCCTCCTTTAACTGTTATTACCACCGACACTAACATACCTTGACTATTGGAGCAAACATAATTTATAACCTTCATTTAAATCTGTGTGTATTGGTGAAAATAGTATAGAGTAGTAAAAGAATGTACAAGCCATAGCTTATTGAGGAACTAGCCATCCTATATCTGAATTCAAAAGGGGAGACCAACGTGTCCAAGAACAGTGAAATCAACAGTAAAAAGGATTTATCGCCGGAGCAACGTGATGGACTACTCGGAACATTGAAAGCTCGCTTTGAGAAAAACATGTCCCTCCATCCAGACATCGAATGGGCTAACGTGGAGGCAAAGCTTGAAGCTCATCCTGAAAAGCTGTGGTCTCTCTACGAGATGGAGCGAACTGGTGGAGAACCGGACGTTGCCATGCTTGATCTTGAGACGGGCGAGTACATTTTTTATGATCTTGTAGTGGAAAGTCCTAAAGGTCGCAGAAGTTTCTGTTATGACCGTGAAGCACTGGAATCCCGGAAGCAGCACAAACCCGAAAATAGCGTAATGGATATGGTGACCGAGATGGAGATTGAGCTCCTTACGGAGGAACAATACCGCGAGCTGCAAAAGCTGAGACCATTCGATCTGAAAACGTCGAGTTGGGTGAAGACACCTGATCCGATTAGACAACTCGGCGGGGCTATCTTCTGTGATCGCCGCTACGATACAGTCTTTATGTATCACAATGGAGCAGATTCCTATTATGGGGCCAGAGGCTTCCGTGGCTTGCTAAGAGTCTAGAATCAGTAGAGTATGTACGATGAGCAAGTTTGAATAACAGCCCGCAATGTAATTAGAGCCGTGCGCTAACACGACTACGTAGCGACAGCCGTTTGGCAGAGTAACAGCATATAGATAAGCCTTAAGAAAAGACCACTTCCTACACATGGTGGTCTATTTCTGATGAGGTCATTTATAACAAGCCCGCAGATCAGGATAAACATGCCGAACGTGTAGATCTGGTATACTAGATAAAGAATTAAGTCCATCACATCGTTTGTTCGGCAAAAGGGCTTCTGCTCTCGCGCATCGTATAGACAATGATGATGTACTATTCTGGGTTAAGAATCTCGATACATACGCTATTGTTCACCTAACATGGTCTCATGCAAATACAGAGGGCTACCCTATAACACAAACGCTGCCTATGGATGAATTGGCTGCATATTGCAAGCGTATTTCTGAAGAATACGAGACTTGATAAAATTCGAAGAAACGGTGGAACAAAATTAAGAGAGTTCTTGAACGATACCCCCTTTCTGTTTGATGCCACCATGCCTTTAGAACCCTTATTGTAGACAAGAGCACCAGATAATAAGAATATCCTAATGAGGTTATGAAAAAATGAAAATCAATGTGCTACTAAGTACGCCAGACAACAAGTTCATTATCAATAACATCTACCCACTCTATTTGCATGACTTGTCTGAAATTTGGGAGAACAAGCCCAATCGGTTCGGTGTGTATGAGGATGACGATACCAAGACGCTAAGGGAGCAAAATAAAGTATTTGATATTTGGTGGGACAAGCCCTCCGTGCTATTTCCATTCCTGATTACAGTTGATGATCTTCCCGCCGGACTTGCTTTCGTCGCCACTCCTCCATATACACCTTGCCCACCCCACATTCAGTATTATTTAAATGAATTTTTCCTCCTACGTCCTTTTCGCGGCCATGGCGTGGGGCAAGAAGCCGCACGACAGGTGTTTGATCAATTCAGAGGACACTGGGAGTTACAGACAGCCGCCACGGAGATGAATAGCCGAGCTCAGACGTTCTGGCGCAAGACTTTAGCTTCATACACCAAAGGAACCCACTCAGAAGGGCATGGAACCTATGCCGATGGGGAGAAGCTTGTGTTTCGATTTACAAATCAGGAATGAAGATCGTGAGCCAAGCCCAAGAGAGGAGTGTGAGCTTACGAAGAAAAAATAAAAGGAGAAATGACACATGCACAGTAAAAAAGCAACTTCCAGTGATTATGAGATGATTCTGCAGCTATGGGAAAGGTCCGTTACGGCCACTCATGATTTCTTGCAGCCAGATGATCTACGGGAGATTCGCAAGGAAATCCCCTCCTATCTACCTCTGTTGGATGTTCAGCTATGGTACGTAGATGATCTCTTGGTTGGCTTCTCCTCTGTCCATGAGCAGCACTTGGAGATGTTGTTTCTGGATTCTGATGCGCTTGGCATGGGGTATGGAACGCAGATTATGCAGCAGTTGATTCATGGCGGTGTAACATCAGTTGATGTTAATAAGGACAACCCTCGTGCAACAAGCTTCTATTTGAAGCATGGCTTCAAAATCGTTAGCGAATCACCAACAGATAGTGCGGGTCGCGCCTATCCTATACTGCATTTATCACGGTTCGTTTCAGATATATAACAGCAAACAATTTAGAGGTGCGGAAAAGGGATTCCTTAGATAGGCAATGCTTTTTGCTGCACTTATTACATTCTGATCGGTGAAAACGCCAGAGAGGAGCGACGGCTCCTCTCTGTCTTCATTAGCTCCATTTAAATTCATATCACCATTATTCCGTATCGTTCATGATTCCGAAATGCCCTCATGATTCCGTAATGCCCTCTCGATGCAATTGAAAATAAACCAAGCCATCTTTGAGCTCCACCGCACTGTCAAATCCCAATCTCCCTAATAGATGGATAGATCTTTCGTTCTCGGGCTCCACAGTCGCATCTATCGTCGATAATTCCATGCCAGTAAATCCAAAAAGGATAACTTCTCTCATCGCTTCAAGCATATAACCGTTTCCCCAGTATCGCTTGGACAGGTCAAACCCGACCTCGGCGGTCCATTTGCCCCCTGTATCTCTTAGATAATGATATCCGCATGTACCGATCAAGCGATTATCGCTCTTATCGAATAGCCCCCAGCGACAGCCTGCATCCTCAATATGATAGCTGATGATGTCCGCCGCCTCCGCAAGATTTTTACAGGGCTCAATATCCATGAATCTTGTTACCGCTTCATCCGAGAAATGCCCAAAGACCTCCTCCACATCCTGCAATGTCAAGATTCTAAGCTGTAGTCTCTCTGTCTCCAACGCTGGATACTCCTCTACTCCCTTGCCCAGTATCATCACTGCCCTCCTCCATTGTCTTCACGGGTCTCAGCACAGCATAACCATAGCCCTCAGGGTAATGTCGCTGGTAATCGTACAGGGTCCCCTCATTCCATTCGAACCCCAGTTCCGTGGGGTCAAAATTCCATGCCTTGTGCTCCACCATCTTCATGACCTGCCCATTGGCTTGTAAGTAATCAAAAGGCGGATGGAAGAATACCAGGTAATCCGATTCCGGAATATCACGGCATTCCATACCTGCAGGAATCTCTCCGTCATAATCAGCAGCTACCATGATCCCATATAGATATCCCTTCTGCCCATCCTGATAGAACCAGCCTGCCGTCTGCCCTAATTGGCCAGGAAGACAGAGATGAGACATGCTATCCAGCGTCCCGCTGATCTCATCGCAATTGTGTCCATTTCTCCAGAAATCCCCGTAATTTTTGGAGGAGATATCCCAGGTACCTATAAATTTGTGCGCCGGGATACGTTCAATTTTGACCTCTGCAGCCTTCACATTCACTTCACTCATTAGAATTCTCTCCCTCAGATGGTAGTGATAAGGAGAGAACACCTCCGCACGAATGGCTAACGGAATGGGACGTGGTGCTCTACGATAGGCAGCCGGAGTCATGTGAAAAGCTCTGACGAATGCTCTCGTAAAGGCCTCCTGCGATGAGAACTGGTATGTCACAGCAATATCAAGAATTCGTGCATCCGAATCCCGCAAATCCAATGCTGCTCGGCTAATACGCCGCATCCATATATAGTTCCTCAACGTCATGCCTGTCAGAGCATGAAATTTCTTCGTGCAATAATATGGTGAGTAGCCCAAGTCCTCGGACATGTTCAGCAATGTAGGCGTTGAAGTCAGATTGTCCTCGATCCAGCTGATCATTAGCTGAACCATCTCGTTCCATTCATACATGGAGCTTCCCTCCTTTCGACACCATCATAGCAAGCTAAGATTGAGCTCATATGATCTGAGTTGCAGAAGTCGACCATCTCACACGAGCTGTGCAAGGATAAGCATTTATTAGATAACAAGATTATATAACACGATCACATAACACGATTACAACTCATGCTAGTATAAGCGTATTTATAGAGTCAATAATCGAATGAACGAAAGGAAGAACGAGTAATTCATGAATTCAGTCAAGTAAGTAAGCAAGCCTGTTTGACATAAAGCTACCGCCAACATACAATGAGCATAACAATGATATAAGGAGCCATTCCTGTAATGAATTAATTTGAGGTTTGAACAAAAAAAGCGCCTCCT
>RCUF01000106.1_pt1 | contig 48569 bp, 49 predicted proteins | sample 2166311 | NCBI WGS metagenome assembly RCUF01 (sample SAMN09932608, study PRJNA488358) | compost metagenome | feature: garden; material: soil; isolation source: compost soil in 4-hydroxybenzonitrile-enriched culture | place: Germany: Experimental Botanical Garden Goettingen | collected 2016-01-27
GGGTGAACCATCATACGTGTAAGGGTAAGCGAATCGGGCGACTCAGACTGCACAGCCAGTGCCCCTAGCAATTCACCTTCCTCCAGCCACCCATAAAAAGACTCTCCACAGCTTCTCAGCGTATCCAATGTATCCATCAGTGGAGGAATCTCATCAAACCCAATCAGCTCAGCTTCCAGCCTATAGGCAACGTGCTGTAGACGCCATATCTGACTGACGATATCATCATCTTCCAATGAACATAGGGTAACCATGCTGTTTTCCCTCCTAAGGAAACTCATAAAATGCCATCAGGATTTTAAAGTTTGTTCGCGCCAATCGTTCTCAGCGTCTATGCAAAAGGGGCCTGTCCCTAAAAGACAAGCCCCCTGTCAAATCTATGCCATTAGCGGTTCAGCACTTCCGTCAGCAACTTATTAGCAAGGCCAGGGTTTGCCTTTCCCTTGCTCTCCTTCATCACTTGACCGACTAGGAAGCCGATGGCCTTTTGCTTGCCGGCTTTGTAATCTTCGACCGATTGCGGGTTAGCTGCTACAACTTGTTCGACAATGGTCAAGATTGCACCCTCATCACTGATCTGTACAAGCCCTTTTTCTTCAACAATTTGCTGTGGCAGTTTATCACTTTCCAGCATTTCCTTGAAGACCGTTTTGGCGATTTTGCTATTGATCGTTCCCTTCTCCAGCAGTCCGATCATTTCGCCCAAGCCCCGACCGGTCAATTTAACTTGCGACAGCTCTACACCGGCACTGTTCAAATAGCCGAGTAGATCCCCCATAATCCAGTTGGATACTGCTTTGGCATCCTTGGTGAATTGAAGGCTATCCTCGAACAAATCGGCCAATGGCTTGGAGGACGTAATCACCTGAGCATCATACTCAGGTAATCCATATTCCGAAGTGTAGCGTGCTTTACGCTGGTCAGGCAATTCAGGAATCGAAGCACGGATGCGTTCTTTCCATTCCTCATCTATATGCAGTGTAACCAGATCCGGGTCTGGGAAATAACGATAGTCATGGGCCTGTTCCTTACCACGCATAGACAAGGTTTTACCTTGTGCCTCATCCCAACGACGTGTCTCCTGTACAATCGTTCCGCCTTCGTCCAGCGTCTGCTCCTGTCGGAACTGCTCATATTCCAGTCCGCGCTGTACGCCACGGAAGGAGTTCATGTTTTTCAGTTCCGCTTTAGTTCCCAGCTCTTTTTGTCCATGCGGACGAAGACTGATATTCGCGTCGCAGCGAAGTGATCCTTCCTCCATCTTCACATCGGATACATCACAATACTGCATAATGGCACGTATTTTTTCCAGATAGGCCTTGGCTTCTTCCGGCGAAGATATTTCCGGCTCCGAAACGATCTCGACCAATGGTGTGCCGACCCGATTAAAGTCGACCAAAGATGCGTAGCCACCATCAACATGTGTTAATTTCCCTGCGTCCTCTTCCAGATGCAGTCGAGTAATACCGATACGCTTTGTCTCACCATTCACTTCAATATCAATCCAGCCATTTTCGCCAATGGGTTGATCGTATTGTGAGATTTGGTAAGCCTTAGGTGAATCGGGGTAAAAATAGTTCTTACGGTCAAACTTGCTCACATCAGCAATGGTGCAATTCAGCGCCATTGCTGCTTTCATTGCATAATCAACGGCCTGACGGTTCAATACCGGCAATACCCCTGGATGACCGAGACAGACCGGACATGTATGAGAGTTGGGTGGTGCTCCGAAGGATGTCGAGCATCCACAAAATATTTTAGACTTCGTATGCAATTCCACGTGCACTTCAAGTCCGATGACCGTCTCATATTTGGATGTAGTTGTAGACATGAATAGGTTCCCTCCTTTTTAGCAAATTACAGCTGCGGACGCTGCTTGTGAAATTCGGTATTTTGTTCAAAGGCATGAGCTACGCGTAGCACGGAAGACTCGTCAAAGGCCTTTCCGATAATTTGTAGTCCGACTGGCATTCCATCTGCAAGACCACACGGAATGCTGATAGCTGGCACGCCAGCCAAGCTCACCGGAATCGTCAAAATGTCGTTCAAATACATCGTCAATGGATCATCCACTTGTGAGCCGATTTTGAAAGCAGTTGTCGGTGCAGTAGGTCCGATAATTACATCATATTGTTCAAATACACGATCAAAATCCTGTTTAATCAGTGTGCGCACTTTTTGAGCTTTCAAATAATAAGCATCGTAGTACCCGGAGCTGAGTGCATAGGTACCCAGCATAATCCGACGCTTCACCTCGGGACCAAAACCCTGCGTACGGGACTGATGGTAAAGATCAAGCAGGTTGTCCGGATTGTCAGAACGCACACCATAGCGCACGCCGTCAAAGCGGGCCAGATTGGACGACGCTTCGGATGAAGCCAACAGGTAGTATGTCGCTACCGCATATTCCGTGTGCGGAAGAGATACCTCTTCCCATACCGCGCCCAATCCTTCCAGCGTTTTCAGTGCGTCGAGCACCTTTTCCTTGACCTGTGGATCGACGCCCTCACCAAGATACTCTTTAGGCACAGCGATACGAAGTCCTTTTACATCCCCGGTTAAAGCGTTCAAATAATCAGGAATGTCTACCTTTGCAGAAGTGGAGTCCTTCTGGTCATAACCTGCAATAGCTTGTAGGACATAGGCCGAATCCTGAACATTTTTAGTAATAGGTCCAATTTGGTCTAAAGAGGAGGCAAAAGCCACCAGTCCAAAACGGGATACTAGACCATAGGTTGGTTTCAGGCCAACTACACCGCAGTAAGAAGCGGGCTGGCGAATGGAACCACCTGTATCCGAACCGAGCGTGAAATAAGCCTCACCCGCTGCAACAGCCGCAGCCGAGCCGCCACTGGAACCGCCGGGAACACGTTCTAAATCCCAAGGGTTACGTGCAGGGAAAAAGCTGGAGTTCTCGTTAGAGCCGCCCATGGCGAATTCGTCCATGTTCATTTTACCGAGTGTCACAGTTTGCGCTGCGCGCAACTTGCTAACAACTGTGGCATCGTAAACAGGATCAAAATTTTTCAAAAACTGACTGCCACATGTTGTACGCAGCCCTTCTGTCACAATATTATCCTTAATACCAACCGGCAGACCAAACAACAATCCTCTTTCCTCTCCGGAAATCAGCTGATCATCCAGCTGACGTGCGGATGCACGGGCCTGTTCCTCGTCAACGGTAATATAAGCTCTGATCTTGTCTTCCCGCGCACCAATTGTCTCCAGAGCGTGTCCCACCAGATCACTCACGGAAATTTCCTTTTGATGCAGCTTGTTATGTATCTCGGGCAATGTGTTATTGAACAAGCTCAATTTGCATCCTCCTTTCAAATATGAGATCTATTCCAGAACAGCAGGAACCTTAAACTGTCCGTCTTCTTCTTCAGGTGCATTGCGCATCACTTGCTCATGTGTCAAACTTTCACGAACTTCGTCGTCTCGCATGACATTGCTGACGTGCAGCACATGAGTGGTCGGTTTTACCTGCTCCGTATCCAGCTCATTCAGCTTCTCCGCATAATGGAGAATGGCGTTTAATTGTCCTGTCATCGTTTCTTCTTCAGCCGCGGTCAGATTCAACCTAGACAGCTTGGCTACGTGACGGACATCTTCCGTGGAAATGTTCATACAAAACCCTCCTCATGTATATGAGGATTTTGCAAAAAGTCCAATAAGCGACTGGAATCGAATTTTGCAAAATCCTGATATTAAAAAATGCTGCACCGAACTTTGAAATAACGTTTTTAATTATAGGATAGAACCCTTTACAATTCAATCTTTGACGCGGTACAGAAGCAAACTGTACATCAATGAGGGAAATGTTGCTAAAAGAATATAAAAAAAGCACCTCTCGGTGCTCTTTCGAGATAACTATAAGAGCTGAGATTGTGCCCATTATATATTTTTAAAAAGAGTCGGCAGTAGCCGACCCCTATATCCAAGCACGCAAATTGACTTGTCTGATAAAATCAGCCTGTGACAACAACTCTGCCGCGGTTTCTTCTTCTTCAGTCTCTACCGAATCAAGACCACCGTTCATTACATGCTTGAACAGTTGCTCATTATGAGTAGCAAGGGCATAATCTATCAGCGCTTCACGCTCAATCCGCTCGGCTTCTAGCTTGAGAATACTCTCCTCCAGCTCGATGTCCCCGGATGGTACAAAAAAATTGCGGTTCACCTTCGGTACGCGAATGACATAGTCAAAAGCATTGTCCGCATTACGGTCGTAAGCAATGATATAACCATGTTCGCCCACAGGAAGATTCTGCTCAAAAGCATCCGCGACGATCATAATTCTAGCTCCTAAATGATGCATCGTTAGCCCCCCCGTTTGTCTGAACTTATCTGCTAAGTCTACTAAAAAAAAAGTAGCTTGTCTATATCATCTATGTATCTTCATAATCGACCGTCTCCACGTCCCAACCTGTGTTCATTCAATCTCACATGCCAGTTTTGTGAAGGGATTCCGCCCCGTCGTTTCACCTTTTTCCAAGTTATGATCTTCGGTTCGGAACCTACCACAGAATCTTCAATATCTATTATATTGGGAACACGGAAACTACCTCCAATCTCACGTTGTACCCCATATATATGTTTTCTTTTCATTCTTGCTCCCCCTTGTGATCTGACGGCCTCATGCCTCTTTATCCTCTTAATGGGCAAAAAAAAGAACGCAAACCGGGATTCATCCACAGCTTGCGTGCTTCGCGAGTTTAGTATGTAACTTTAATAAATTTATGTTAACAAAAATAAAAACCTTTGTCTATACATAATTTATAATTTGTTGTCGAATTGGGGCAAAACTTGTCACACCTTTAATTTTGCCCCTCCTGAAAGATTCATCACATTTACCGGATATACGGATTGTTAGCTTTCTCATAACCGATGGACGTTTTGGGACCGTGACCGGAATAGACTGTAACGTCATCTCCGAGCGGAAACAATTTGTTTTGAATAGAATCGTATAAATCCCGTTCCCGGCCACCCGTCAGATCCGTGCGTCCAACGCCCTGACGGAATAGCACATCCCCGGAAAAAAGATCTTTGCCACACAGAAAGCTGACACTTCCGGGTGAATGGCCCGGTGTATGGAACACCTTGAACGTGTGCCCGATCAGGTTCAATTGCTGACCTTCCGCCAAATCATATTCGGCAGGACCGGTTGAGATTGGTGGAGATACCTCTGGCCACATCAAGGAGCCATTCAGCTTAGGAGATGTGAGCCAGTCTTGCTCCAAGGCGTGCAAATACACCGGGCATCCTTTAGCATTGCGAATCTCCTCCACCCCACCAATATGGTCAAAATGGGCATGGGTCAGCAGGATAGCTTCAATAGTCAGAGACTCAATCGCCCTCAGCAAAGGACCCGGATTCATTCCTGGATCAATAATAATGGCGCGCTGTGGATCATCCCCTTGAAGCAAATAAGCGTTCGTCTGAAGTGGACCGAGATTAAAGCTGCGAATAGATAGCACCATAAGTTAAAATCCCGAGATCAGCTCACGTAATTCCTGAACAATCACAGGATGGACCTCGGTTCCCTCCCCATATTTTTCAGCCATTTCTTTACGAGCAACTGCGATTTTTTCTTGATAATCATCGGCTTCCCTATCTGGATTTTCACGTTTGAATTCGATCATAATTTGTTGGACATGTGCAGGGCGTGGTCCCCAGTGGCCAAGTACGTGACCTCCTGTATCCGCAAAAATCACAATCGGTACAGCACGTCCGCCCATTGTCAGGAAGTCATCCATCAGCGCCTGATGGTTTTCCAAGATTAATACTTCGGTCGGAATCCCGCTATTTTCCAGTGCACGGAACACAACTGGCACATTGCGTACCACATCCCCACACCAGTCGGCAGCCAAAATAAGCACGCGCAGATCATCCCGATGGTTCAGGCTCTCAAAATACTCTCGATCCTCTTCGCGATTCCACACAAACTGATCGTACCCAGAGCGGAAGGCTTCTTTGTTCTTTTCCATGCCCTCCATAAACTGTTCAGGGCTTAAGCCCTTTCCGAAGTATTGCGATACATTAGTACGGCTCATGTTATACACTTCCTTTTTTGTTTTTGGACAAAATCCATTTGATAACAAAATAAATGATCAAGAGCGCAAGGGCAACCAGCAAAATCGGTTTGATGTAAGGTGCTGCCACTTCGTCAATTTGCTCCCACTTGTCTCCTAGCAGCATACCTAAATATATAAACAAAACAGACCAAGGTATAATCGCTAGCGTCGTCAAAATAATAAAGCGCCATACGTTCATTCGAGCCAACCCGGCAGGGATTGAGATGGCATGACGCACAACAGGAATAAAGCGAGCTGTGAAAATGACCCCTGTACCGTATTTGTTAAACCAGGCTTCAGCATGGTCGACATGACTTTTTTTGATAAGTATGTATTTCCCGTACTTATCTAATACCGGTCTGCCGCCATAGCGTCCAATCCAGTAAATGAACAACTGGGCCAGAACCCCGCCAATCGTTCCAAAAACGACTGCGCCAAAAAAATTAATATGACCCGAGGATACTAAAAAGCCACCGTAAGCGAGAACAATTTCGCTTGGAATGACCTCAACCATCAAGCCTAGCATAATACCAAAATACCCAAGACTACGAATGATCTCAAACAAATAATTAATGATACTAGATATTTGGTCCATTTCTCTCCCCACTCCCTGCCTGTTTCTCTATTTTCATTAGTGTATCACAGCGGCAGAACAAGTCGCCACTTCGCCCAAATAGGGAGTCAGTGACCCCGGCTCCTCTGCCCGCATAAGTTGGGAGAGAGAGGAGGGGGTACAATATGCCTCCCGGCAAATTCCCCAAACATGACAATTCACAATCCCGTTTACCCACGGCTCGTGGTATCCGCCGCGCATGTACCAAAGAGTTGTATCGAACCTGCAAACGTCTGCCTGTTCACATTGCTCCTGATCTGGTCAAGCAGGGCGAGGAGCTATACTGCCGCAAGGTCGTCGGACACCTTATCTGGATTGCGGAAAACCATAGTAATCGCAAACTACTATGTGACTGGTGGGACGAAGACGTCAGCGAGGAGCTCGCGGCATTGTGGAAGGTGGATCGCGATGTCTTGTGCACCGCTTTTAGAAGCGCCTATGGCGGTTAGATGTTGGCGTACTGCAACCATGAACTGTGAACTACAAAAAAGTGGAGCCACCCCGCAGTGGCTCCACTTTTACTATATTCCTAGCTGTGTGTCTGCTTTTTCCCTGCTCCATCGGGAAGCAAATCCGCACAAGCGCGTTCCAAATAAGGATCAGCATGAATAAAATCCCGAAATGCTGTGTATTCACGCCACAAAACGGATTGTTCTCCCGCCTGCCCTTTGACGGCACGAATCAGAATATTTTTAGGTGTATGCTCCATGTCGATAAATTCCAATAGCTGTGTCCGATATCCCATCATATCCAGCAGTTTGGCCCGGATTCCATCCGTTGCCAGTGCAGAAAAACGCTCCTTTAAAATACCGTGGGAAAGCAAAGGCTCCAATACTGGATTTTCTAGTTGGCTGAACAGCTCATGCTGGCAACACGGAACCGACAAAATAACGGATGCTCCCCAGCGGACGGCCTTTTCCAGCGCCGCATCTGTTGCTGTATCACAAGCGTGCAAGGTAACGACCATATCCACCTGTTCCAGTTCGTTATAGTCTGCGATATCACCGACCAAAAACTCCAACTGTCGATATTGCAGCTTTTGAGCCAGAACATTACAGGTTTCAATGACATCTGCCTTCAAGTCCAAACCAACGATCTGCAATGGTCGCTTTTGCTGTACAGCCAAATAGTGATACAGAGCAAAGGTCAAATACGATTTGCCACAACCAAAATCCACAATCGTCAATGGGCGGCCTACCGGAAGGCTAGGCAATACATCCTGCACCATTTCGAGAAACCGGTTAATCTGACGAAACTTATCGTACTTGCGGGCCAGTACCTTACCGTCCTCATTCATAATCCCCAGCTCAATCAGGAAAGGAATTCGCTCTCCTTCCTCAAGCACATATTGCTTTTTGCGATTATGAGACAGGTCGGCTTTACTTTTGCTCGGTGACTTTGTCAGAATGGATACTTTATATTTTTTACTGATCAGCACTTGGTAGTCTGCATCCTTGGCGCATAGAAGTCCTTGGCGGAACGTGTCCTCAAACAAGGCAGTCATTCGCTCATTAGCTTCGTCAGGGGTCAGATTTTCATGAATGACTTTGTTGCTGTAATGAAAAGCAAACTGGTAATGCAGCTTGTTTTTCAATTCCACTGGTTTGATTTGTACTTTAGTAAAAGAAGCATCCTCCCGTTTGCGAAGCTGACTCAGCGTCGCTGTTATGAGGGATCCTCCCGTAGTCAATTGGTATATAAGTTCGCGCAGTGAATCCAAAAGGTACATCTCACTTTCTTTCATGTAATTGGGTGATCTCGGTCAAACCCTCGGTGACTTCCTGGCGTGAAATTCCACCCAGCTCCAGCTCTGCATTGGTCTTATCCAGTAAGTGACTGTAAAACGCCTCCGCTTCGGATAGAAGCTCTGGCTGCTCCCATGCCAATCCAAACCAGACATCGGCGGCTTCGTCCAGCCTGTTTTCTCGCTCGTAATGAACAGCCAACAGTTTGCTGGTTTCAGAGGGAAGCTCATATTCACGCACCAGTTTTACGATACACGCTATTCGTTCAGGCAGGACCTGCAGATCACGAGTCGCGCCATTCGTATCGCTGTACAAATATAAATGAAGAGATTTCATCAAGATTCGTATGCCCTCGTCTGTTCTGCTGGTTTCCAGGTAAATCACGGCTTCTTCCTCTAAAATGCGAGCCACCTGCTGGAGCTTGTCCGCTTCAATTCCAGGGCCCAATCGGAAAAGCTCAATAATTTGTTCCGGCGGCAATCGTCTGAGCAGATCTGAACGAAGACGAAACTGCTTGTTGAGCAGATCATCTAACTGTTTTAGCGCTTCGACATGTTTATTTTCACGCCTTAGACCGAGCACCGATGCTACTGCGGATGTCAATTCTTCCATCATACTGAGCAAATAATCTTTTCTAAGCAAGCCGTTCCCTTCCTTTCATCCCGATGCCTAGACAACCAGAAACTCTGTCTTCTGATTGTATGACATCCTTGTCTAAAAGCCAAATGCCCTACCATGCAGAAATACCACTTATAACCTTCACCCTCAGTTAATAACATCAATAATCAGGTAGTCAGAATGCTCACATATGACAGTAAATTCCTACGGTACAGCACTTTGTAGCTGATCATGTGACTAGCGAATGACGGTTTTTTTTAATCAATATTGCTTCTTCGTTAGTGTTGTGATATTTTTGTTTCACACAAAACAAAAAAATAATCAGTATATTTAAACATTCCATAAAATAATCATAATAATTATTTTCTTTAGAAACAAAATTTATATGAATATTTTTGTGAGAAAGGATGATGGAGTTTGGGTAAACAATTTAGCTCGATATTACCGGAACATCAAGAGTTTATACAGCGACAGCACATTTTCTTTGTAGGATCAGCACCGCTATCCAAGACAGGGCACGTTAACCTTTCCCCCAAGGGATATGATTCCTTTCGTATTCTATCGGACCAAAGGGTAGCCTATCTCGACTTGGCGGGAAGCGGCAACGAGACAAGCGCCCACATTATCGAGAACGGACGGGTAACAATCATGTTTTGTGCATTTGAGGGCGCTCCCAGTGTACTAAAGCTCTATGGTACTGGTACCGTCGCGCTGCCCGATACTAAGCAATGGAATGAACTGTACCCTCTCTTCAACCCGCTTCCCGGTGCAAGACAAATCATTGTTGTGGACGTTCACATGGTGCAGAATTCATGTGGTTTTGCGGTTCCCTTTATGACATACACGAGCGAACGGGAAAAGCTGAGGGAAGTCTCGATTCAGATGGGAGAAGAAGCACTTAAAAAATATGCCTATGAGAAAAATCTGGAGAGTATTGACGGTTTGCCGACAGCGTTTGCCTTTAACAAAAGCAATATAAATTAGACACCTTACACACCTAAAAATAATTGACTACCCAAAAACCGGAACCTTCTGTTTATCACATCAGAAGGTTCCGGTTTTTGGGCTTACCTTAGTCTACCTTTTCAAGTTTTGCTCTAAAAATGTCAAGATGGTGTTCGCTAATAACTCCGGTGCCTCGAACAAGCTCATGTGACCTACTTCCGGTAGGCTAACCTGAGTTACTCCGGCCCGATCTGTTGTAAACGTCCGCGCTGGAGGAACCGCCTGATCCTGCTCACCCGCTACTAAAAGGGCTGGCAATGCAGAAGCCGACAACACATCCCGCCGATCAGTACGCTCGCGCATAGCCAGTGATGCTCCTACGGCTCCTTGTGGTGGTGTTTTGTAGCCAATTTCTTTGACTTTAAGTAATTGGCTAGACATTGACTCCACATGATCAGGAGCAAACAGCCCCGGTACGAGTCCATCTACAAAGGTCGTAATCCCCTCCGTTTGGATGGTGGATACAGCCTTATTCCGCTTTTCTTTACCTTCATCCGTATCTGCATATGCTGTGGAATGAATCAGTCCAAAGGCTGTCAGGCGCTCTGCATGTCTCTGCACTGCCGAAAGGGCAAGATAGCCTCCTAGGGAGTGACCAAACCAGGCAGCCTGAGGAATGTCCAATTGTTCTTGAAGTTTAAGCACATCATCTGCCATTTGATCAATAGTATAGGCTCCTAGTGGAGCATCGCTGCGTCCGTGTCCACGCAAGTCTGGAACAATACAACGATAGCTTTGGGATAGCAAGGGAACAACCTCATCCCAGTAGGAAGAGCTTCCGCAAAATCCGTGCAATAGAATGATCGGATCTCCTTTTCCCTGTTCGGCATAGCAGATCGTCGTTCCTTCGCATAATACCTTTTCCATGTGGAACCCTTCCTTCTCTGTATATAATCTATTGGATCTGAATATATTAGTGAGTAGAACATGCTGATGTATATTATTAAGCAGACCATCAATATCTGAAACGGTAACCCTCTGGAAAATCTTGCGAAGCTGTTTTTAAACCAAATTCATAAGCCGCCGCATTAGCAATATGCGCAGCCATGGTCATGACCAAGTGAAGCGACGTCATTTGGAGTGTCCAATAGGGTTTGGGACTGCGCTCATTCACAATCGCTGCAACACTATAATGACCAACAGACGGCAGAGACAGCCCCACCGATCGCGCAGGAGTTAGCGGTTCACGCGCAATAAGAAACATTCCCGTTGAGCCGTGCTGTCCAAGACAAGCATCTATGGCGATCACATGATGATCTTGGGGAATGCACTCCAAGTATGAAACCAGATGATCTGCATCACAGGGCTCCGTCATTGTGCCAATCACGTGCGGAAAGCCTTGCTCCTTGAGCATGGTGCCTACCAGTGGCCCGAGTGAATCACCCGATGAGCGATCTGTACCGATGCAAACAAAAGTCAACTTATCTATAGCATGCTGATGATGAATTTCTCGGAAAAACGGCGCGAGTCCATCTCGATCTGTTTTCTTTACATTATGTTCTAAGGACGAGCGACCGGGTGCGGAAGCTCGATTATACAAAGACAACTTTGTCCATCCTCCTTGATTCGGTTGTATATCAGTAATCTGGCTTTCAGTACATTCTACAACAAAAACATGATACAATACAGGCAACTTCCCCTGTTATGAAAGGATGGAAAATTAACGATGGATTTGTCTGTACCGTCTCATGCCAACATTGAGTATATGATTGAGGGTATTAAAACCAAGCTCCGTATGGCGAGTGGTGCTGCTATGCAGGCATCCGCTTTCTCGCTGGAGCAATACGAGGACATCCATGATGTCTATGATATGGTGATAAGCAAGCCTAACCTGAGCATTTCAGAGGTTGAAGCTATTGTTTCTGAACTGGGTAGATTGCGTAAGTCCTCCTGAATCAGCTTATAGGAATACAGCTTAGCTGTATTACAACCTATCATCATGAACAACAGCCTTCATGATAGTGGCCCTGTCAGCGTAAATAAAGCTCGTATTCCCGCTCGTCTCAACAGACGTGCAACGGGATACGAGCTTTATTTTTTCGATTGCATATACGCATTTCCATACACTTCTTCACTCACTCAAGGATGCTTCAAGGCAAATCCGCTAACACCAATTCAGATATATCCTCATTGCCTGTAGCTCGTATCTTTAATGTACAGCTTTTTTGAATTCGCGCGGCATCGCCAGGCCCTAACTGAAAATCCCCATCCTGGCACGTAACTTCCACATGACCGTTAACTACATAGATGTGGGTGCGGCGCTCCTCTTGCTGCGGATATTCAAGCTGCTGTCCTTTTTCCAATCTGCTCAGATACAGATTTATATCCTGCGCGATGGATAACGCCCCCTCCACTTCTGAACCAGACACAACAGGCTGAAGCCGATTTAGACGTTCACTGTGCTTGAATCTTTGCACCTGATAAGAAGGCTGAATGCCAGGACTCTCGGGTAAAAACCACATTTGCAAAAAACGAACCGGTCTTTCATCCCCAGTATTTCGCTCTTCATGTTCAATTCCGGTGCCTGCACTCAGAACCTGGATCGAGCCGCTTTTCAAATCCTGCTCATGTCCTAAGCTGTCGCTATGATGCAATTGGCCTTCAATCACGTAGGTGACGATTTCCAAATCGTGATGCGGATGTCTTTTGAAGCCTTGCTGCGGTTCAAGCTCGTTATCATTATGGGCTAGCATACAGCCAAAATGGGCATTGCTCGGATCTTCATAATCGGCAAACGAAAAGCTAAACTCACTATGAATCCACCCTTTATTTGAGGTATGTCTTTCTGCCGATGTCACTATTTTAATCATCCTTAACACCTCCATGGATTACAGTTCCGTAAAGCAGCTTTGCTTCATGATGACTATTCCACTTCCGGCCCTGGCATTACAAACGCTGTGATACGATCCCTTTACCCCGGGCTTATATGCCTCAATCAGCCTGTCGTCTCCGTCGGGTTTTGCTCTTAAGTTCATTATTAGTTAAGTTAATAGTACGAAAAATTAAATCTATTACAGCCATAAGGAGGAGATTTATTACATATGCTATCCCATGAACCCCAACCATCCCGGTTCCTACCAAGCTATTTGCGTCGTAGTCTGTATGCATCTATTATCATGATCGCTGTGTTGCTTCTCATCGCCTACTCTGTGAAGTGGATTGGCACAGCTCCTTTTCTATATTGGGATGAACGCATACAGGATGCCGTTTTTCCAGACACAGCAGCTGCTCGTTACCAACTGCTAACCATCGCTATATTCATTACATCTTTCGGTTCATTCCGCATGTCGTTGATCATCGCCCTCGGTGCTGCTACCTTGTGTTGGGTCAGTCTTCGTTCAAAAGCTTATTCCTTTGCGATCCTAAGCAGCTTTACGGCGATGTGGGTGCTAAATACGCTCATTAAGGAAATTTTGCAACGGGAACGCCCGTCACTTCAACATTTGGTTGAAGCCGGGGGTTATAGTTTTCCCAGCGGTCATGCGATGATTTCTATGGGATTTTTCGGAACGATATTTGCCATTTGGGCCATAGAACGAAAGATTCGTGGGCGTTCGCTCTTTCTTCCGTGCGCTCTGGGTGCACTACTGATTCTCTTGATTGGATTAAGCCGCGTATATCTAGGCGTTCACTTTCCTACAGATATCGTGGGTGGCTATATTGCGGGTATAATTTGGCTGGTGTTTACCGTTCCTGTGATCTATTGGCGAGCGCGCATGCAGCTTCCTTCCACCCCCCACCGGTAAATGTCCGAGACGGCTTTTTGTTTCACTCCGGGTCACGACGTTTATATACGAAGTAAGCAAGGCACAGCAATATCGAAGCTCAGCATTCATCAAAAACGTTATGGTTTTGTGAACTTAGGATAAGGGAGGCGATCCTTGTGTGGGGAATTGTACTAAGTATTGTAATGGCTATTATTATCGGATTGATTGGCGATGCACTGGCTGGTCATGAAATGCCTGGCGGCATTGCGGGCTCTATGATTGCTGGATTTGTAGGAGCTTGGCTAGGTGTCATGCTATTGGGAGACTGGGGCCCGGTCATCGGAGATTTTGCAGTCATTCCAGCCATACTCGGAACCGCATTGTTCGTGTTCTTGCTCGGACTGGCGTCCAGGCTATTAAGAAGGGCTACCTAAAATTTTATATATATTTTTTATTCTTTAATTCTATAAGAGGAGTGATATAACATGAGTAACATTGACAATCAAAATATGGCAAGTACTTCAGGTTTTGCAAAAGGTTTATTTATTGGAGGTTTGATTGGTGCTGCCGCAGCCCTGCTGTTCGCGCCGAAGCCGGGTCGTGATTTGCGTAGTGATCTGTCTGATAAAATTACAGTTGTCTCTGATAAAACAAAGGACGTGGCATCTGTAGTGAGCAGCAAAGCGACAGATTTGGCCAAAACCGTTTCCACCAAAACAGCAGATGTAGCCAAAACGGTATCCGAGAGCAAAGACAACATCGTATCCAGCGTAACCAAGGCTTCTGCAGATGTCGCTAATGAAGCAGCCAAAGCGGATAAAGAAGTTATGGATGCAACGGCTCAAGCGGCCAAGGATACGCAAAAACAATTGAATGCAAATTCCTAACAGCTACACATTCTGATGGCAAAAAATAAGCCCTACACTGAACAGCCAGCATGCAAGAAGCTGGCTGTTTTTAAATGATAGAAAGGCTGGGATGACAATGAACAAGCCAAATTCCTATGGAGATGATCTTACCGCGAACAACAAAAGAACCTTTCATCCCCTACAGGCTCAAGATCAGCCAGATGAAGTTTCATCCAAGCAGACTTCTTCTACTCATAATCATGTTAAAACACATGATCAGGAGAGAGACTTTGATGTAAATGAGCATCCTTTTGAGCTGCGCCATGAGGTCAAGCGGCTTAACAAACGCTTAGATCAAATAGCAGATACGCTCGAAAGAGCAGAATTCAAAGATATTCTGGAGAACTACTCCAGCACTAAAAGAAGAATTATGAGCAATCTGACCGCAGGCATTGCACGTGGTCTCGGTCTTACGCTGGGCACAGTGGTTATACTCGCCTTGCTCGCTTGGTTGCTCAGTTTCCTGGTACAGTTAAATCTTCCGGTCATCGGAGATTTCATCGCCGAATTATTAGGATATATCAAAATGAGCCAAGGTACTAAGTAATTGTTCCTATCTCATTTAAAAACGATCCATCGTAACCGATAACAGACTCCTCAAAGAGCCTCCAGTTACGATGGATCGTTTTTTATTTGTAAATTGTAACAGCTGTAATCAACCGCTACAATTTGTTGCGCTTGTTAGCCTTCAATAAATCTCCTGTCCACCCCTTCATCATCAGCCAGCCGTACATTCCCGCCATACTTAGCAATGTGGCAATAATCACGGTGGTAAAACCCCAGCCTGTTTTAATCCAAGGCAGATTTTCAAAGTTCATGCCCCATATAGCGCCCACTACGGTTGCTGGTGTAAATACGGCGGTGACAATGGTGAGCGTCTTCGTAATCTCATTCCCCCTAAATGCGGAAATGGCGTCGTCAATGGAGATCAATGTGTCGATTTCCTTTTCATAATGCAGGAAAAGTCCTTCCATCCGAGTAACACGGTAAAGTAACTGCTTAAAAAAACGATTCTCCTCCAGTTGATCCAGATATGCCTCCCGAGAAGCCGTCACCAGCTCTGAAAAAGGAATGAACATATTGCTCCAATACAATAGCTCGAAACGTGCATTCAATATAGAATCCATCAGCGTACGGGCATTCCTTTTCTCCATCTCCTCTTCCAGTCTTCTCAGGTTGATCTCGAACTTATCCATACCTGTATGAAAATAATGAAGCACGGCTCTCGCCAATACAAACATGCCGTCAGCTGCATCCTCACACTGTTCCAGCATTTTTTGGCGTTCCGCGGTGTGCATGATTTCACGGGTATTTTGATCCAGATTTAACGTCACTAACTTTTGGTTTAGAACCAGAAAATAAAACTTGTTGCAATTACGCTGACTGTCGATCTCCTCCTGAACGGAGTAAATCAACGACCCGTACATTAAGGGTTGATTGCCATCTGGAAAGCGCACAGATATAAAGCTGGATGGAATGTCCTCTACCTTGTCCAGCCATTCTGCGGCTTCTGGGAGCTTCTCCTTCAAGTGCTGTATGACCGAATATTGCCAATTCCCAGCACTGATGTCCCACCATTCCCATCCTCCGCGAAAGGAAGAAATCTGTTCAAATGCTGTCATGGATTCCAACCTTCCTCCCAACCTTTTTGCTTTATAAAAAGGACACGCTTCCCATATCGGAATAACGTGTCCTTACGATGTGACGCCAAATATGTTAAGCCAAGAATTCCGCGGTCTTCTCATGAAATAGAGGAATTAGACATAATCTGCTTCAGCTTTTCCGTTGCCCGCTTCTGAATACGGGAAACGCTCATCTGCGATACGCCCAACGTCTGTGCAATCGCACGTTGAGACTGACCGTCCTGAAATGCCAGAAGAAGCACCTTTTGTTCCTGCTCCTTCAGTTGGCTTAAAGCCTGCTGCAAATCCATTCGTTTTTCCACAGTGTCATAATCGTTAGCATCCGAGCTAATGAGCTCGCCTAACGTAGCTGCACTCTCTTCCTGGGATAAAGGCGAGTCCAGTGAAACATAGTGATAGCACTCACGGCCAGCAAGCACCTCAATCGTTTCTTCCACGGTAAGATCCAAATAGGTCGCAATCTCGTCTACATTGGGTGAGCGTTCCAATTTAACGGTCAGTTCATCAATAGCATGTTGAACAAGCGCACCCTTTTCCTTAATACGGCGAGGAACCTGAATGTACCAGGATTTGTCGCGCAAATAATTTTTCATATGTCCCAACATACTTTTCATAGCGTACGGTTCAAATGGGATACCCAAGCTGATATCGTATTGCTGAAGCAGACGTATCAAAGCCATCTGACCGGTCTGATATAAATCCTCGTATAAATCCGGACGGTTACGGGAGATCTTCCCGGCAGCCATCTTGACCATCGGCTCATACTTGCGGATCAGCACGGTAGCAATCTCGTTATCTTTGGTTTGCTGGTACTCCCAGATTAGACCAACGGCTTCATCCATCGACTCCGGGGGAGTTACCTTTTCATTCATACTCTTTCCTCACTTCTGGTCAGGCGCTTTACCAGCACCACTTCGGTGCCTTTTCCTGTCTCATTCAAGATATGGACATCGTCCATAAGCGCCTGCATGAGATAAAAGCCTAATCCGCCTATCTGCGCATCATTCAACTCCTTGTCATGCAAGGATGCGATACGGGACGGGTCATCCACACGTTCAAAGCTCTCCCCTTCATCTTTGACACGAATAGACAACGAAGCTTCATCAAATTCAAATGTTACTTCCACGACTCCCCCCTCATGACCATATGCATAAAGGACAGAGTTATTACAGGCTTCCGATACAGCCACTTTCATGTCTTCAATATCCTCATAAGAGAATCCCATTTTCGCGGCAATACCGTATAAATTTAATCTTACAATATCAACAAAGTCAGCAGTTGCCGGCAAATTAAGAACTACTTTTTGAATTTGAGCATTCATTTCTTTTTCTTTCCTTTCCTATTGGGAATTCTCCTGGGGGGCAAAGAATTTGGCAATACCGGTCATATCAAACAGCTTTTGAATCTGAGGCGGTACCTCTTGAACTGTAAACCGGGACTCCATCCCATGCCTTGCTTTTAAAATAGATAACAAGATACCAATACCCGTGCTGTCAATGTATTTAAGGTCTCTCAAGTTAATAATCAAATCTTGGCTGGACTCCCCCACCAAAGGCTCCATCACCAGACGAAAATCAGGTGCTACCGAAAGATCCAACTCTCCACTCAGATAAACGGTATTTACGCCATCGGTTGTTTCTGTAATTGCATTAAATTTCTCATTTTTATTTGTATTCATAGGCCTACTCTCCCGAAAAAAGATTTCCCTACATACTAACCCATTATACGAGCGTTTGAATCACGGTATAACTTTTTAAACACTACCAAATGCCACCATCTAGGCTTCATTGATTTGATCTTTACCCGGCTGCATTGGAAAATGGTCCGGAGAATGCCGTAGCAACGCCTGTTTTACACTGCTGATTTTAACGGGCTTACTAATATAATCGTTCATCCCAGCTTCAATACATCGAGGCTGAATACCCTCCATGACGTTAGCCGTCATGGCGATAATGGCAGGTTGGGATCTTCCCGCCAATTGTTTACGCATTCTACCCGTACATTCCAGACCGTCCATCACGGGCATCTGCAAGTCCATAAAGATATAGTCATAGTCGTGATTCGCCATGACCATATCAAGCGCCTGTTGCCCATCTGCTGCCACATCTGAAGCTAAACCGAGCTTATCCAGTATATTAACCATTAGCTTCTGGTTGATCGGATGGTCATCCACCACCAGTACAGGTTTACGACTTGGAGACTCCTGATGTGGAATTTCCCAATCATGGCTGGACTCCCCCTCCAGTTCATTTTCCTCAGCAAAGCCAAGCTTCATTGTAAAATGAAACGTCACGCCTTGTTCTCCGCTCGTATCTACACGGATATCTCCGCCCATCATATTCACTAAGGTTTTACAAATGGCGAGTCCTAACCCGGTACCGCCATATTTACGCGTCATTGAAGAATCCAGTTGGGAAAAGGGCTGAAATAGCCTTCCGACCTTAGCCGATTCAATGCCAATGCCTGTATCCTTCACAGAAAACTCAACGGTAAGTCCATTGTCACTTTGCTCTTTGACAGATGCGAAGACATATACCCCGCCCCGGTCTGTAAATTTGACGGCATTGGATACCAGGTTAATCAATACTTGACGCAATCTTCCCATATCTCCGAATAACACAGGAGGCATCTGTTCATCGAGGAAATAAACCAGTTCCAAGTTCTTTCGGTTCACCTCTACCGTAAATAGGCTGAAAACTTCCTTGATACAGGAAACCAGATCAAAAGGATATTCCTCTACCTCCATTTTGCCTGACTCCAGCTTGGTAAAGTCCAGAATATCATTAATGACCGCTACCAGCGCGTCTGCGCTACGACGGATGATATCAGCATATTCCTGCTGATCGGTCTGCAGCTCTGTCTCCATCAGCAGATCAATCATGCCAATAACGCCGTTCATAGGTGTGCGGATCTCATGGCTCATCATTGCCAGAAATTCCGTTTTGGCATTGGCAGCAATCTCTGCTGCCTCCTTGGCGGCAATCAGTTCGCTGTTCATCTTCTCGAGCTCCTGCGTTTTGTGGTGAAGCAGCATGGACTGTGTCTTCAAGCGTTTGTTTGTCAGATACATTTGCACGAAGCCTTCAATTTTGGACTTGAGAATTTGAGGGATGAACGGCTTCACCATATAATCAATACCACCAGCTGAATATCCCGCAAACAAATGCTCAGCTTCCTTGCTGTTAGCTGAAATAAAGATAATCGGAATATCCTTTGTTTTCTCTCTGGCCTTGATTAACTTTGCAGTCTCAATTCCATCCATACCCGGCATCTGCACATCAAGGACTACAAGTGCGAATTCATCTTTTAATAGACATCGCAGCGCTTCTTCCCCGGATGTGGCTTTTACCAGATTATATTGTTCACTCTCCAGCACCGCCTCAAGAGCGAGCAGGTTCTCAGGTCTGTCATCTACCAGCAATATATGAATCGGTTCATGAAGCCCCATGGAATCCTCCTAAGCATCTCTATTTAATCTTCCGGTATATTTTTTCTATCCGGTCCAGCGGCTCGTAGGAATCACTATAATCGGTAAAATGTATGGATTCCTTGGCCCCAAGCACCAACACACCAAAATGACTCAAACTATCATAAAACAACCCATGCACGTGGTTGCGAAGTTCGTCGTTAAAATAGATCATGACATTCCGGCAAAAAATAACATTGAACTCGTTAAAGGACCGGTCTGTCGCTAAGTTGTGCTCCGCAAAAATAATATTTTTCCGTAAAAAAGGATGAAACATCACTGAATCATACTTGGCTGTATAATATTCAGAGAACGATTGTGTGCCCCCGGACTCCAAATAATTTTTGGTATACAGCTTCATTCGGTCGATCCCGTATACGCCTTCCTTCGCCTGCTGTAAAGACAGGTTATTCATATCCGTCGCATAAATGCGAGCCTTATCATATAAGCCTTCTTCATGCAGCAAGATCGCCATAGAATATACTTCCTCACCAGTGGAACAACCTGCATGCCAGATTCGAATGTACGGGTACGTTCGCAAAATAGGAATGATTTTCTGCCTGAAATTTAGAAACAGCTCCGGGTCACGGAACATCTCGGTCACCGGAATGGAAAGGCTTTGTACCAGTCTATCGAAGGCGCTGCGATCATGCAGCACCTTCTCCTGAAGTCCTGATATCGTGCTTACATTCTCGGACTGCGCATGATAATAAACACGCCGCTTAATCGAAGGTAGAGCATAGTTACGAAAATCGTAGCCGTACAGCCGATGTATACCTTCCAGCAACAGCTCAATCTCAATCAATTCCCGCTCAGTATCATTCGATTTCACTTCATTAGCAGCATTATCCGCCATATCCTTAGATGTCATAATCTCTCTCCAATTCCTAAATAGGTTTTGCCTATGCCGCTCCAATCATGTGTCGATTTATATTACCCATTTTTTTGGGTTACGAATACAACCAAACCCGCATTAATGATAAAAGCTGTTCGGTTTGAATCGGTTTTTTCACATAATCGGAAGCGCCTGCCTCAATACACTTGGAACGATCATCCTTCATGGCCTTGGCTGTCAGGGCAATAATAGGCATCTTCTCGAATTGTGGCATTAGCCGGATACGTCGCATCGCTTCATATCCATCCATTTCCGGCATCATCATATCCATCAGCACCAGATCAAAATCAGGTGTCTGTTCCAGCAGTTCCAGTGCTTCTCTTCCATTTTCCGCAAAGGTAACCTCCATACGATAGCTTTCCAGCACACTGGACAGAGCAAATACATTGCGAATATCATCGTCTACCAACAATATTTTTTTACCTTCAAACAGTTCTTCCTTGTTGTATAGCTTCTGCAAAATTTTGCGTTTGTCCTCAGGAAGGTTCGCCTCTACACGATGCAAGAACAACGTTGTTTCGTCCAAAAGCCGTTCCGGCGATTTAACATCCTTAATAATAATAGACTCTGCATATTTACGAAGTTGCGTTTCTTCTTTGCTATCCAGATCTTTGCCTGTATAAATAATGATCGGCAGATCAGTTAGCTGCTCATTCTCTCGAATACGATCCAGCAGTTCAAAACCAGTCATATCGCTCAGCATCAGATCCAGTACCATGCAGTCATACCGCTGGGTAGCCAGCTCATTTAGTGCTTCCTGACCTGTCGATACCGCCGTAATGGCAACATCATCATGATCGATCAGCTCAATAATGGATTTACGCTGATTATCATCATCTTCAACCACAAGGAGACGTTTGACCATTTGGTCCGTATACGATTTGATATGTGAAAATGCCTTATCCAGACTTTCCTTCGAAGATGGCTTTTTGAGATAGGCAATCGCGCCCATCATCAAGCCCTGCTTCACATCATCTATGACCGAAATAACATGCACTGGAATATGACGTGTCGATGAATTTCCTTTTAGCTCGCCCAAAATGGACCAGCCATCCATCACAGGTAATTGAATATCTAATATAATAGCGTCCGGCAAATAAGACTGAGCCATGTTGAGCCCATCGTCTCCTTGAAGAGCGATCAGTGCCTTGAAGCCCCGGCTACGGGCCATATCGTACAAAATATTAGCAAAATTAATATCATCCTCAATAATCAGCAGCACTTTATCCTGTGAGGTAATCTCGTTTCGGTCGTCCCCCGGATGAATAATGTCCGCTGCTTTGTTTTTCGAAGGCATCTGATATAATGGCAATCGTTTAGCAGGCATAATCATGGGAAGATCCGTTTCTGCCGAGGCTGCGACATTCTCAAAATCCGAATTCACAACCGTACCGTTAAATTCCTCTCTCGAATGAGAATCCATATCCTCAGCCGTTGGCGTTTGTTCCGGCAAATACAGTGTGAAGCAACTGCCCTGTCCCTGCTCGGATTCCACCGTAATAACGCCGCCCAACAATCTGGAAAGCTCGCGGCTGATCGACAGACCTAGTCCTGTCCCTCCGTACTTCCGGCTGGTTGTACCGTCTACCTGCTGGAAGGCTTCGAAGATCAGATCCGTTTTATCGGAAGCAATCCCAATGCCCGTATCACGCACGGATAGAGCCAGATAGGATCTTCGTGGATTTAGCAGACCGGGAAGCTGCTCTCCGTTTGCCCGGGATACATTGAAAGTAATAGAACCTTCCGTGGTGAACTTGAACGCATTGGACAGCAAATTACGTAAAATTTGTTTGAGACGATAACCGTCACTGATAATGGCATCCGGCAGGTTCTCTTCGATTTCGGTATGCAGTTGAAGCTCACGTTGGGCTGCAACCGGAGCAAAATTCTGCTCCACAAACAGTTCCAGTTCCTTCAAGTGGACCGCTTCATGGTTAATATCCATTTTTCCAGCGTCCACTTTGGATAAATCCAGAATTTCATCAATCATTTTCAACAAATCGGCGCCTGACATATAAATGGTTTGCGCATATTCCACTTGCTTTGGCTTGAGATTGCCTTCCTTGTTCTCAGACAAGAGCTGAGAAAGAATAAGCAAGCTATTTAGCGGAGTACGCAGCTCATGAGACATATTGGCCAAAAACTCGGATTTGTATTTGCTTGTAATTCCTAGCTGCATTGCCTGTTGCTCCAACTGAGCTCGTGCATGTTCGATCTCGTCGTTCTTTTCTTCCACTTCTCGAACTTGTTCTTCTAGCGCTCTAGTTTTGGCAATCAGTTCAGTATTAAAATGCTCCAATTCTTCTTGTTGACGTTGTAACAATTCCTCTGAACGCTTGAGTTCTTCTGTTTGCTCCTCCAAATTTTCGTTGGAGCGCTTGAGTTCCTCTTGCTGAGTTTGTAGTTCCTCAGATTGGCATTGCAATTCCTCAGTAAGTGCCTGGGATTCGCGCAGCAATTGCTCTACACGCATCCGTCCCTTGATATTGTTCAGAATGATTCCCAAGCTCTCTACTAATTGAGCAAACAGTTTCGTTTCCAGATCACTGAAGCGATCCAGTGACGCTATTTCTACAGCACCGATGCACTCATCTTCAAACAAAATAGGGAAAATCATAATTCCCACGGGCTTACTTTCTCCTAAGGCAGAGCCTATGGACAAATACCCGTCAGGAGCCTCTGTAATCAAGATCGGCTTACGATCCAGAACACATTGTCCGAGCAAGCCTTCGCCCACATGGATAACGTCCCTAATCGAATTTTCGCCAGTCACCTTTGCATAGGAGCCGTATAACTTAAAACGGTTGTCTTCTACATCTTTCCCTTGCAAATAGATGGCTCCATAGCTGCCTCCCAAGATGGGCGTAAACTCACTAATGAACATCTGAGCAACCTGCTCCAGTGAATTCACGCCACGGAACAGCTCAGTCACCCGAGCAGTATTGGCATTAAGCCAAGTTTGATCCTTCTGCGTTTGAAGGACGGAATGCTCGAATCTCCGCTTTTCTTCCAAGTCTCCGGCCATTTGTTGAAATACACGAGCGACCTCCCCGATTTCATCCTTGGAAGAAACACTCATTCGGCTAATGGCCCTGTACTTTCCCTTGCCAAAACCATTAATCATGAGATTCACGACATTTAGACCTTTGGCAATGCTTGGGAGCACCCACAAAATAACCAGTAAGCCCATGATCAGGCCGGCGGCCATCAGAATTGTGGTAATCTGCACAGATTCTTCATACGTCAAATTGGCCTGCTTCATGTCGCTATCAATTTCCCGATCCTGAAAAACGGCAAGGGCATTAATACTATCCATCGCCTCTTCTTGGGCAGGCAAACCAGTACTATTGCGGAAAGCGTTAGCCTCATCAATACGATCTTGCCCCAACAAAGAAACCAGTCTTTGTTCGTAACTTAAAAATTCATTCCACGCGACGGCTACCCGATCAACCTGCTGTTGCTCTTCACTGGTGCCGGAATTCGTTTGCAGACTAGCCAGCACTTTCGTTCCAGTAGCCGAAATATCGTCCAGCTCGCGTTTGGCCTCACTAACGGAGGAACCTGGATTCAAGATCAGATTGGCCATCACTTTGGCCATATCATTCACCTGCCCGCGAATAGCTGTTGTTTTCCGGACCTTCATATATCGATCCTGATAAACCTGGTTTAGCTGTTCATTCAGGCTCCCCATCCGGTCATAGCTGATTAGCGTCAGCACAAGGAGGATCGCCATAAGCGATCCAAAGCCGATCAGCAGTTTATTTCTGATTTTCATGCAAGCTCTCTCCCTCTTTCAATGAAATCCAGATCAGGCACTTATCATCATCGCGATCCTGTGGCGTCTCATTACGAAAAAATGCATCCAGCATCGCTTCTTCGTTCCATTCCTCATACTTACGTAGACACTCAGTCAGATACTCCAACTGCTCCTCATATTCACCTTCCACCGCTTCGAGCAAGCCATCCGTATACAAAGCGATATGTCCAGTTCCTTCATAATGAATCGTGTGCATTTCTGCATCAATCTTATCAAACAAACCAACCGGGCTACATGCACGGTCAAATTTGGTAATGCTGCCATCCTGGTTGAACAGCAAACCGGGAGGATGTCCCGCATTTACATAGTCAATTCGCCGTGAACGGGTATCAATCACCATATAAATCGCCGTAAAATAATACTGTACCAGCTGCTTGCCCAGATCCAGTTGATTAAAACGACGATTCAGCTCTTGTATGACTTTCTCAGGCTCCACATATGTGGTCACCGTATCCTTAAGTACAGACGCAATGAACATGCAGAACAACGAGGAAGAAATGCCATGCCCCATCATATCAAGCAAAATGATGGCATATCGCCCCTCCCCTAACGGATACCATGAATATAAATCCCCTGCCAGTTCAAAGGAAGGCTGATAGAGCGCATTCACTTGCAGCACTGGGTCATGGATGGCAGGACTAAGCACCGCCTGCTGCACCATCGCGGCCAGCTTCAACTCATCCTGAATTCGCTGATCCCGATCCTTATGCCAATCCTTCTCCTGTTTGAGACGCAAGGCAGACCGGATTCGCGCCATGAGTTCTACCTTGTTGATCGGCTTCGTGACGTAATCGACGGCTCCCACATCTAGAGCTTCGGCCAATTTTTTGGAATCTCCTACCGCCGTTACCATAATAATCGGGATATCTTTTAAATGCTCATATTCCTGCACAATACTGCAAGCTTCAATGCCGTCCATTTCAGGCATCATCATATCCAGCAGCACCAGATCAATATCTGAAGGACGGGGCCTGAGACTAATGGTACGGTCGCCGATTCCCAGATGCTCCAACATTTCTGCGGCCGAGCTAGCAGAGATCACATCCCGATAATTTTCTTTTTTCAGTATTTCACGAATAATAATGACATTCGTCGGGTTATCGTCAACAATTAGAATTCTCATTGGCCTCTCCTTATCTGTAACTCATGTATTATACTATACCTGCTTAAACGGCAACACCCTTGTTGATTGGAAGTAGTGTTTCCGTAAGAAGGCATTCCAAAAACATAGATAAGGAATGAGGCTAAAACCCCATTCCTTATCTATGTTTTTGGAGGACCCGCGAAACACTTGTGCTGCGGTCAACTTCCTCTTTTTCGAATCTAATGTCACTTTGCTTTTATGGTGAACAGCAATATCACGCTTTTTTAGCAATGACCAGCACTTTACCCTGATCCAGTTCTTTTTCATAAAAGTCAGCTTCGGTATCTGTAAATCCCAAAGAAGTAATTTTAGCGCGAAGCTCATCGCCACGGGAACGGAACAAGTTGGCTAATGAATCGAAAACGCCCTCTTCCTTAATCCCGATTTCCTTGGCATCCACCGTATCGGCAATACGATCTGTCCGATCCTGATCATGAGCGAGCACGAACACATCCTCATAACGATAGCCCGTGTTACGCAACTCATTTACTGCTTCAACGGCTTGTACACCGTTATCTACCACTTTGGCATAAGATTTATGATTGGTCTGATTCATGTTTCTCACGCTCCTTTAAGGATTGACTTCTCTGACTATTACACTTCACATATCCATTTGAAACTTCCATGTTATGTCACGCCTCAAAAAAATCGATTACCACTCCGTTTCATCAAAAAACTCAACATACTTAGGTTTATCACTCGTCTCATCCATAAACACTTTGATTGCACGTTGTCCGCGTACATAGACCTCTCCGTCTTCCGCCGTGAATTGCGAGCCACCCAGCGCCTGATCCAGCGTTTTCCGTTGCAGCGGCAGCCACTTATCATTTACCTTGATTCGACCAGCAGCAGGATCTACATGCACATAAGAAACGACGTCCTCACGCATACCTACGACAACATCTGGATATTGGTATTCTGTAGAAAGCAGCAGCATATCCTTTTTGATTCGTTGTGGCTTGCCTAGCTTCTTCAACACATCCGCACGGGTGTCATCCAATGATATGCCATTTAAGGTATGAAAATCTGCTGGTACAGCATGTGGAGCGGGTATCGTCTGCACAGTCCTAACCATATGCCCCGCTGTTTGCGGGGAAACGGTTTGCTGAACCGTATCCTGTCCGGAAAAGGGAGTGAGCAAACCAGCAGCTAGTAATAACGTCTTCATCATAAATCTCACCCTTTCAATGAATTCCCTGTAGTTTACGGTTCAGCCACTATGCTACTGACGCATTTTCTGCCACACCCCAGCAGCGATGTCTACATAACCCAACCAGTTTTTACCCGGTTTGGCCGCAGGCTCCTCATACGTCGCATTGTAGCTTTGAACCGTCCGCTCCGTTGCGGTCAAAGGTCTATTCGGTGTCGTTGCCTTGATCGCGTGATCCGTTCTGGAAGTATTACTCGCAGCGCTATGCGATTTCTGAAACCGTGTCATTAACGCTGTTGAAGCCTGCTTGGCAGCCAGCGTCACTTCGCTGAGTACCTCTCCCAAGTTTCTAACCGATTCCATTACTGGCTCCACTTGCTTCAATTTATGATCAACGTCTGCGGTGATGTCATTCGCATGTCGAACCGTTTGTTTTACTTCATAACTCAGTTCATCTATCGTTTTTTGTACATCCTGCAAGGTTTGAGTCACCTTATCCAGAGAGCCTTGTGCTGCTTTTAACGTTTTGATGAGGAAAATAACGAGAACTGCAAATGCGATAGCAATAATAAAAATGCTGACCTGTGTTAACATAGCGTAACCTCTCTTTCGTCTTTCACGATGATGTTTATGATTACTGCATAGTTACCCTTTAGATTCAGACACGAAACAACGTCCATGCTGGCTTCTTCTCCGCTCCAAACGTTATGATTCACGGACTCTCGCACCGTTTAAAACACCATATAACGATGGCACAGCCACGAATAATCTATAGAAGTCATTGTCATCTGCAACCACGCTCTATCGGAGCGTGAGTATGCCACATTATATACAATTAAAGGAGGATACAGAACATGCTAAAATGGTCCGCTTTATTCTTAATTTTTGCTGTGATCGCCGGGATCTTAGGTTTTTTTGGTATCGTCGTGTCCATAGCTGCTACAATCGCTAAAATATTATTTGTGATATTTCTGGTGTTGTTCGTCATTTCACTCTTTACCGGAAGAAAACGGGTTTCATAGTTATCGGATGCTAGCTGCACAAGAGCAATATTCTAAATGTTTATAAAAAAAGGATGTTCCCACCCTGGTTAACAGGGCTGTGGAACATCCTTTTTTGATGCAGCTTTTTAACAGTTAGCGGCGCTTTATTGAATCACGCTGCCCCCAAACAGGAAACGATCCTGCCAAGGCTTGCTGAAATCCGTAACTTTTACACCGCCACCCGCTACAGAAAACGTATGGAGAAGCTTGTTGTCTCCCAAATATACAGCTACGTGTGTAATCGTTTGGGAGGAGTTATCCAAGGACGTGTACGCCCCGGAAGATGCATTATAATTTGTAAAGAAGAGCAAATCGCCACGCTTCAGCGTAGTCATGTCCGTATTCGGCTGACTGTTTTGCTTGATCCACTCACCCTGTGAACGAGAATCTGCCGGAAGCTGGATACCTACAGCCTGACGGAAAATTTGACGGGTAAATGCCGAGCAATCAAAAGTAGCCGTACTGTTGCGATCTGAACCATATTCATATGGAGTTCCGAGATAAGTCATCCCCGTGTTAATAACCTGCTCTATTGCAGCCGCTGCATCACCGGAAAACATGTTCATAGTTGACACAGGAGAGGCTGTCGCAGGTATAGCGGTAGTATCAGGAGTGGTTGTCACCGGAGCAGACACAGGCTGCTGCACAACAACGCCCTCACCAATACGAATATACTGTGGAGACGAGCTGACGTAGCCCACCGTACCATCAGCATTGGTAACCTTGAACCAATAAGCATTACTTGGATCGGTAATCGTAACGACATCCCCTGCATTCAAATAGCCCAAAACCTCGGAAGAAGTGGATGCCTCCGCCCGCAAACGAACGGACGTTTGAATCGTGGCTTTCGTTTGACCGGCAGAACTATTCACTGAGGCGACTGCCTCTTTAGCTGAAACATTTTTAACTGACTCTGTGGCTTCCGATTTACGAGTGGTAGACGGGGGGACAGCAGCAGCGACGCTGGTAGCGCCAATTTTTATGTACTTGTCGGAGCTGCTAGTGTATCCGGTTACTCCATCAGAAGTCTTGATCTTATACCAATAGCTGTTCGTTTTCTCCAATACCGTTACGGCCTCTCCCTGCTTCATAAAGCTGACTACATCCCCTGTAGTCGAAGGACCGGATCTAAGCTTTACAGCCGCCTGAATAACCGCCTTCTGTCCTGTGGATGCTGTTGGTGCCGCTGCGTCAACCTGACCCGGCGCCACATGAATTGCTGCCAACAGCGCGGCTGACGTCATGAGCATTCCCATCACGCGTCTTCTCAATGTTGCACCTCCTGGCTGTTTTTACGAATTTGAAGAGCATATCCAATTCCGACGAATATAGCCGGACATGCCTTCATTATAGTAAAAGCAGCAGGAAGAGAGATATAATCCAAACGTCACAAAAGGAAGCGTATACGGCTTTTGCATATAGGTCTAAAGTCACTTTTAATACTAACTATTTAATAATTAATCTATAATTTGGGTTCTACATGGACATGGACATGCATCGTGTTATGAACCTCTTGCAGGCGTTCCTCAATCCGGTCGCTGATCCGATGCCCTTCAATCAGGCTGAGTTGCGGATCCACCTCAATGACCACATCCACCAGCGCATGATTGCCGTGTACACGTGCCTTAACGTCCCTAATCCCCTCTACTCCAGGTATACAGGCAATCGTACTCCGTAAGTCAAACAGCTCTTGCTCATCAAATCCATCGGTCAAGCTGTGCGTGGAATCCTTAAAAATATCCCATGCTGTTTTACATATGATGAATCCTACCGCGATCGCAGCTACAGTATCCAGCCAGGGTAGCCCGAACTGTGCGCCGATAATGCCAACTGCTGCCCCAACACTGACAAGTGCATCCGATAGATTATCCTTGGCCGCTGCCAGCAAAGCCTTATTGTTAATTTGCCGTGCCAATCTGTTATTGTAAAGGTACACTCCCAGCATAATCACCGCACAAATCACAGCTACACCCGCGGAGGTGATATCCGGTATTTGCTTTCCGCCCTTAAAAATGCTCCCGATCCCATCAATAAGCACCTGCAAACCGACGACAGCCATAATAAAGGACGCCAGCAGCGCCGCGATCGTTTCTGCCCGAAAATGTCCATAGGCATGGTCAGAGTCCGGTGGTTTTTGGGAAATTCTCAGCCCCACCAGTACAGCAACCGACACTACAATATCGGTGACATTATTGAAGCCATCCGCCCGCAACGCGCTAGAAGCAAATATATATCCGCTAATCAGCTTAAAGGCGGACAGCAAGAGATAAGCAGCAATGCTCACCCACGCCCCACGCTCACCTTTTCGTATTTCTTCATAGACATTTACCACAACGTAGGACACTCCTTCAAATATATAGTTCCCAGCAGAACGATCTCACCGGGCCCAAAAATAAAAATAGCAGCGTTGCTGCCCTGAATAATATCAATTTTCTTTGGTTAACTGTTATTTTCAGGATAGCAGACGAACTTTGTGTGGGTCTAGAGAAACAGTCTTTCCGCTCTGCATCGCTGTAGTAACAACGAAAAAGTATTGCCAGACCCCATTCCTGTAGGTTACACAAAACATTTTTTCCTTCACACAAAAAACAGACGTTTTCTCTTCCACCCCACCTAAGATGTGTGTTATCATTGTTGCCCTTGTCCCTTCTTTTAAAAACGTATAAAATGAGGACACAGCCGCGTTTTTCTTCAATCCAGCATGATTGACATGAATCTGGCGGCAACAGGAGGAATTTATTCATGAGCGATGCCAATGAACCACGTAAAGTTAATCTCGCAGATGCCATTCGGGAAAAGCTGGTACAAAAAAAACAGCAGTCCGGCGCTTCACAGCAGGGCGGCTTTCAAGGCGGTTCCACCAAAACACTGAAAAGCCAAAATACGAAGAAGCCGAACAACCAACGCCGTCGTACAGGCGGATCATAATCCACCTCATAGCCTTAATAGGGTATCAAAGGTCTGGCGTACCTCACTGCCAGAACCAAGTAAGCTATGGGCATGGTACAAAAACGAAAAAGAGGAGTCTCCCTGCCATCTTAATGGCCTCAAGGAGCTCCTCTTTCGTTTATCTAGTTATTTGAAGTTAGCCGGTTTGAAGTTTAGCCAATTTCTACCGGATACATACGTTCACGCAACTTTGTGATTTCTTCATTTTCCAAGTACTCATCATAGCTCATCGTACGGTCGATTACGCCGTTTGGTGTAATTTCCACGATGCGGTTCGCGATCGTTTGAATAAACTGGTGGTCATGCGATGTGAACAATATAGTACCATCAAAATCAATCAGACCATTGTTCAGCGCTGTGATGGACTCCAGATCCAAGTGGTTGGTCGGTTCTTCCAGCAGCAACACATTGGCACCGTTCAGCATCATTTTCGCCAGCATACAACGAACCTTTTCGCCCCCGGACAGCACACTTGCTTTCTTAAGCGCTTCTTCTCCAGAGAAAAGCATACGTCCCAAGAAGCCGCGCAGGAACGTTTCGTCCTGATCCTTGGAATATTGACGGAGCCATTCCACAAGATTCATGTCCACACCTTCAAAATAGGTGGAATTATCTTTCGGGAAATAAGCCTGGCTAGTTGTAATCCCCCAAGAAAATTCTCCGCTGTCTGCTTCAATCTCGTTCATCAACACCTGGAAGAGCGTCGATTTAGGCAAACCGTTCGGACCCACAAACGCGATTTTATCGCCTTTGTTCACAACCAGACTGAACTCGTTCAACACTTGCTCGCCTTCAACAGTTTTACTGAGACTGTCTACGGTCAGCAGTTGTTTACCCGCTTCACGCTCAGGCTTAAAGTTAATGAATGGATATTTACGGTTTGAAGGACGGATATCGTCCAGCGTAATTTTATCCAGTTGCTTTTTACGTGAAGTTGCCTGTTTGGACTTGGAAGCATTCGCGGAAAAGCGCTGAATAAAGGCTTGCAGTTCCTTGATCTTTTCTTCCTTCTTCTTGTTCGCATCACGAGTCAATGCAAGCGCAAGCTGGCTGGACTCGTACCAGAAGTCATAGTTGCCGACGTACATCTGGATTTTACCAAAATCGATATCCGCAATATGCGTACATACCTTGTTCAGGAAGTGACGGTCATGGGATACAACGATGACGGTGCCTTCATAGTCCATCAAGAAATTTTCCAGCCATTGAATGGATTCGAGATCCAAATGGTTGGTAGGCTCATCAAGCAGCAAATTGTTCGGACGACCAAACAACGCTTGAGCCAAGAGAACGCGTACCTTGTCGTTCCCGCTCATCTCAGACATATTTTTATCATGCAGGTCACGCGGAATACCAAGACCGATCAGCAATGCAGCTGCATCCGGCTCGGCATCCCAACCGTTCAGCTCTGCAAATTCGCCTTCCAGTTCACCGGCACGCAAACCGTCTGCTTCGGAAAACTCTGTTTTAGCGTACAGCGCATCCTTTTCCTTCATGATTTCATACAGACGCGTGTGACCCATAATAACGGTTTCCAGAACCGGGAATTCATCGTATTCATAATGGTTCTGCTTGAGGACTGCCATCCGTTCGCCCGGTGTCATGTGAACCTCACCAGAATTGGCTTCGATTTCACCGGAAAGAATTTTCAAAAAGGTGGATTTACCCGCGCCATTCGCCCCAATCAGGCCGTAGCAGTTCCCAGGAGTAAATTTGATATTTACGTCTTCAAAAAGTGGGCGTTTACCATAACGAAGCGTTACGCCGCTTGTACTGATCATATAAGCATACCATCCTTATCATTAGTAAAGTGCTAAACACAAAATTACCGACGGCAATAGTATAACACACAAAAGATCGGATTCGAACCGTAGTATAAGCATAACCGTCCCTGAATCTCATCCAATATCTTATAAATAAAATAAAAAATGCTTCTGTCTCCACGATTGTCACGTGACAAACACATGGACCAGAACCATTTTCATGTTTTAAATTCGTTGAGATGCCGTGAGGACAGACGCGTTATTCAGTCGCAGCATTGATTGTTCCGTGCGCTCGTAAACGTCAGGAAACCCCGACACCTATCGGAATGAGGTACATGCCCGCTTCATCATCCTGTTTGATTACGACTTCCACGTCATAGACCGCCTGGATCAGCTCAGATGTAACGACCTCTGTAGGTGGGCCGTTCGCTATAATACGCCCTTCCTTCATGGCAATCATCACATCGCTATACCGAATAGCCTGATTGATATCATGCAGCACCATCACGATGGTCAGTCCATGTTCCTGGTTTAACTGCCGAATGAGCTCTAAAATTTCAAGCTGGTAGTACATATCCAAATAGGTGGTCGGCTCATCCAAAAATAAAATTGGCGTCCGCTGTGCCAAGGCCATTGCAATCCATACACGCTGCCGTTCTCCTCCTGAGAGCTGATCCAACGTGCGAGTTCTACGTTCGTTCAGATTAGTACAGGCTATCGCCCACTCGATCGCTTCCTCATCCTCATTACGTCTCGCTGTGAACATGTTCTTATGCGGCAACCTTCCGAAGCTGACGAGTTTTTCTACAGTCAAGTCGGAAGGTGCCTCATTCTGCTGATGGACTACCGCCAGTTGACGGGCCAGCTCCTTGGGCTTGTAGTGGGCTATCTCCTTGCCGTCCAGAATCACCTGGCCCAAGCGGGGAACAGCATTGTTGGACATCACGCTGAGCATCGTCGATTTGCCGCATCCGTTGGGACCAATTATGGTCGTAATCCGTCCCGACTCAATAACAGCATTAATAGCGTGCAGACGATCCGTTTTCCGATCATATGAGAAGGTTATATCCTTAATGTCCATAGGTGCGATCCGCCTTTCTGATCAGGAATATCAGGAACGGCCCGCCAATGACGGCCATAATAATAGAAGCCGGGATTTCATTGGGAGCAAGCACCGTCCGCCCCAGTGTATCCGCGAGCAGCAACAGCAAGCCGCCGCATAATGCGGAAAATGGAATCAGCCACTTATGATCCGAGCCAACCAGGTAGCGGGCACAATGCGGAACGAGCAGGCCGATAAAGGCAATTACTCCTGCGATGGCTGTAGCCGTTGCTGCAAGCAGCACTGCAATCACAGAAATCAAAAGTCGTGCGCGCGTTACATTGAATCCTAGATTTTTAGCTGTTTTATCTTGAAGGGACAAGAAATTGCACCAAGAGAACACGAGCATGGCTAAAATTAGCCCAATCCCGCCATAGGTCACAATAACCTCGACATCTACCCATTTTTTCATAGACAAGGTTGATGTAGTGACCTGGTTAATGCTGGTGACCGCATAACTGCCTCGATAGTTAAACGACTGACCTAGACCGGAAAAAATAGCATTCACAGCTACCCCAATCAGAATGAGACGAATCGGATGCAAGCCAGATTTCCACGAAAACCCATAAACCATTAGGCAGGCTAACGCACCGCCAATAAATGAAAAGAACGGCATCCAGAAATAAAGCGCCGGAAAGACCGTCACCGCAATCAGCGAGATCAGTGCCGCTCCCGAAGAAATGCCGATAACCCCAGCATCCGCCAGCGGATTTTTCATGACGGCTTGCAGCAAAACACCCGCTACTGCAAGGGCTGCACCTGCCATTACGGACACGAAAATTCTCGGTAGTCTCAGGTCCTTGACCACATTCACCTGATCATCTGTACCTGTCCACAATCCGGTCACCAACTGACTCAAATCCACCTTGAGACTGCCTGTCATCGCTGAATACAGCATGACGCCAACGAGCAAGACAATTACAACAATAAGGCTCCAACCTTTTTTGGACATGTCATCAGCTTCCTTTAATTCGAAGGATACAGCATTTTCATCAGCTCATCCAGCGCCGAGTTTGCCGCTAAATTCCCTGTTGTGCCAAACAACGGTTCAGGCAGATCATAGACATGCCCATTTTTCACAGCGTTGAAATGCTTCCAGATATCGTTAGTTTTGAACTCTTCATCGAACATTTTCACTACTTCATCCGGCATCCCGTGTGCAGCGCGCAAAATGATATCGGGGTTGGATTGCTGCAAGGCTTCGGTATTGTGGGCAATGAACTCCACCTTCTCGCCCTGAACCACATTGGTTCCGCCTGCAATTTTAACCAGATCCCCAATATAGGAATGCTCGGTAGCCACCAGATAGCTTCCCGGTACTCCCAGCAAAATCAATACTTTAGGGGATTTCTTCCCTTTGATCTTTTGTTGAATCTCGGCTACTTTGGCATCCAAAGCTCCATTAATCTCTTTGGCCTTATCGGCTTTGCCAAACGTGTCTCCCAGCTTTTGAATTTCTTTTTGCATATTCGCGAGACTTTCAAAATTTAAAAATTCGGCATTGATTTTCAAATCTTTAAATTTAGGCTCCAGATCATATTTCAGTGTCGTCACCGACAGTACGTCCGTCGGCTTCAATGACATCACTTTTTCCATATCAGGACTCATCGGATTACCCACATCAGGCACATCCTTGTAACGGTCAGGCAGCACTTTCGTGCTTGTCGGCTTGCCTGCCAAATCCAGGCCTAGTGCATCCGTGATTTCCGCAATGGCTACCGTAGTCGCCACAATACGAGGAGCTTGAGCTTTACCGTCAGACGACTTTCCGGTTGCATTAGATGTTGCCGCTGATTTCGAACCATCGCTCTGGTTCTGCCCGGGCTGTGCCCCTCCCGAACATCCAGCCAGCAACAAGATCACGATGCCGATTAACATATACAAACCAAATGTTTTTCCTTGAGCCAATGCTATATACCGTTTCATGAAAATCCAGTCACCTCAATTCAAAATATAGAAAAACAGTAGGAGCCCCAACTTTTCGGGTATCCGGATTTTGCAAAATTCGATTCCAGTCGCTCCAAAGTGCAATATATAGACGAATTAGACCATTTCGATCTACATATTGTTCATTAGAAGTCGCTTATTGGATTTTTGCAAATTCCTCGGGTATGTAAATGCTGACAAGTCTTGATGCCGGGGCACCAAGACTTGCTCGCATACAAACTTTGCTGTTATTCAGACTACATTGATTATCACAACCTGAGGCTACTTCGCTTTTAGGCTTTCTTCATCAAATTGGAACTGAACTGTATACCAGTGATCATACGGCACTCCGCCAAGGACCAAACCAGGCACAATGACGTGTGTGTAAGCACCCATTTTCTGAGACAAGTCCCCTACCTCGAATTGAACGACACGTGTATCGCCGGATGTCGAGATTACTTCCACATCTTTCAGGGTACCGTTTTGCTCTACTTGGAGAGCTGGCATCCAGGAGCTATTTTTCAAAGTAATTTGAATATAGCGCTTGTCTCCCTTTTCAATCAGTGTAGCTGGCTTGTCGAGATAACCGTCCATAACGGAAGCTTCACTCGTTTTATCTTTAAATACATTGTAATTAATCGTGTATTGCTTCTCGGAAGCCGTTTGAACCGGTTGCTCAACTACTGGTTTTGTTTCAGCCACAGATGCAGTTGTTTCTGCTGCCTTGTCCGTAGAAGCTGCTGTTGGTTCAGTTGCGGTTGCAGTTGCGGTTGTAGCTGCATTGACTCCCTCACCTTTAAGCGATGCACGGTCAAATTGAATCTGTCCGCCGAATTTCTCATTTAGAATGTATTTCTCAGGCAGATATACCTGTGTGTACACACTCAACTTTTTATCCAGATCAGGCACTTCGAACGCAATAGTGTGCGTGTCACCTTTTGTGTCGGAAGCCACAATCGTTGGATTAGCATAGCGGCCTTCAAAGTCCGTTTGGAATAATTTCAAAGCCTGATTGTCCGTTATGGTTACATGGGCCTGGACCTTACCATTTTTTACAATCAACTTCGCCAGACTCTGTACAAATGGAGCCACCAAAGAATCCTTATCCGTTCCGTTTGCAAGCACACGGAAGTTCGCAGTGTACTCTCCATCGGCTAAGTTATTTTTCCCCTGTTCTACTTCGTCTGCTTTGGTTTCGTTGTGATAAGATACATTACTGGTATCGAATTTAAATTCAAAATCGTATACCTTCTCTACCCGATCCTCAGTCTTAAAGACCATCGGAGTGGCACTTGCCACTTTAGGGGCTTCATAGACAACTAGTTGGCCTTTCACATTGTTTTTAAAGTCATTTACGCTAAAACGAACGTGCTTCGTATTGCTTGCTGCATCTTCCTGGGTCACTTCTGCGTCTCGGTAGTCCCCGCTTGCGTTGTCCCAGATGCGCAACGCCTTCACTTCATTACTGTTTTGCAGCTTCAGACCTACAAACCGTTTGTCGCCTTCCACGACCAATTGCGCCGATTCGTCAGTGATGAAGCGTTGAGCCGGAGAATCCACTCCTGTGGAACCATCAGACAAAACGATACTGAATTTCAAAGCATATTTGCCATTGACAAGCTTGTCAAAATCCAATTTGACGATAGGATCTGTAGCTCCTGTAGAGGAAGGCTCGACAAAGCTGCGAATAGTAGCAGGCTCGAATTGAAATTGCACATCATATACGTGATCATATGGGATGCCGCCCAAATCTAATCCAGGTACGATGACATGCGTATTCACTGTCACTTTATCCGACAGATTTGGCACTTCAAATTGTACTGTTCTTGTATCTGCGGATGTCGATTGCTCAACCACCGGAGCTTCTGCACCATTTACTTTAAAGGTTTTGATCCAGCTGCTCTTGTCCATTTTGATCTGAATCACATTTTTACCGGACTGTCTTAGCAGCGTGGCTGGTTTTTGCATATAGCCATCCATCACAGATATTTCATTGCTTCCATTTTTGAGGACGGAGAAATCAATGCTGTATCTGCCGTTTTCAGTCACGGGAGTTGTGCCGCCGTCTGTTCCTTTTATCGCAATGCTGCTGCGGTCAAATTGCAGACGAAGCTTATGATCCATCTCATAAACCCCACCTGGATAGGCCGTGCTCACATGTACCTGTGCATTCAGAATAGCATCCAGATCCGCTACCTTGAATTTCACAACACGTGTATTCGCATTCTTGTCCTCATTCACGATATCTGCATCTGTCAACGTTCCGTTTTGTTCTGTTTTGAACTCCGTCACTGTGGCGCTGTCTTTGATGGTAAAGGAGGCTTCATACTTGCCTTTCAATGCCGTCAGTGTCGCTGGAGATAATAAATATTGCGCCATTGCCGATTTTTGATCCTTTGTTGCGTGCAATGCATCGAAATGGATTGAATACGTTCCATCAGCTAAAACCTTTCCTGGCGTACCTGGCGTCCCAGGATCAACCGGGGATGTTGCCGTTCCTAATTGGAGATCGACATTATATGTTTCCACATAATTTAACTCAGGCCAGTTGATGCTTACCCATGCGTTCAGCTTGGCAGGCACTTCTTTAACCTCAAATTCGATAACACGTGTATTCGCCGTTTGATTTTCGCTTACTACGGCCGTATTGGTCAAAACTCCGTTTTGTTCTACTTTAAAGCCGTCAATCTGTTTGCTCTTTTTCAAAGTAAACTGTACATATTTCTTGCCCTTACGTTCAACCAGGGTACCCGGTTTTTCTGTATATCCATCCATCATGGACTTTTCACTTGAACCGTCTTTTAACAGCGTAAAGTCCAGATTTGACGTTACTGGAGTTGAACCGTTGTCCGTTCCTGGCTGGTCAAATTTAAGGCGTATTTTGTGGTCTGCACTATACATACCCATGAGAATATGGACTTGTGCGTTCAAAACTGTATCCAGATTCGCTACCTTGAATTTCACCACACGGGTATTGGCTGTTTTGTCCTCACTTACAATATCCGCATCCGTTAACGTTCCGTTTTGTTCTGTTTTGAATTCCGTTACTGTGGTGCTATCTTTAATGGTGAAGGAAACTTCTTTTTGCCCCTTCAATACCGTCAAAGTCCCTGGAGACACCAGATATTGCGCCATTCTCGATGCTTGATCTTTTGTTGCATCCAGCACATTAAAGTTAATAGAGTACGTTCCATCCGCCAAGGTCGGTGGTGCACTAGGGTCAGGTGTAATACTTGTGTCAAACTTGATTTGAACATGATACCAATGATCGTATGGTACTCCTCCCAGTTCCAAGCCAGGCACAATCACATGAGTGTAAGCATTCAATTTATTGGATAAGTTGCTTACTTCAAACTCAACCGTACGCTGATTAGCGTCACTAACCTCTGAAATAGTTGCTGCTTCTACAAATTTACCGTTTTGCTCTGTTTGAAATGAAGGAATCCAGCTACTGTTATTAAACGTCAGTTGAATATACCATTTATCTCCTTTTTGAACGAGCTTTGCAGGCTTTGAGGCGTAACCGTCCATTACAGAAACTTCTTCTGATTTATCCTTCAGTATTGTGAAATTAAGGACACCCGGTTTCAAGGGAACTTCCGGCTCAGGTGAAGGGGTAGGGGGAGTTACGGGTCCCTCTTTTACAGCTATAGTTGATGGATCAAATTCAATCCAGTTTTGTCTGAGTCTATTATTTAAATTGTAATTCACATCAATTTTCTGTTCCAAATTATACACATCAAATGTTACTGTTCGTGGTTCATACGTCTTTTCCCCTTTTACTAAATCTGAAATATGGGCAGGAACGGTTTCTCCGTTTTGTCTAAATTCGATATCTGTAAAGGGAGTATTAGGATTGTCGAGAATTAAAGAAATATGATACGTAGCCTGCCCTACAGTAGAACTCTGTTCAACCGTCAACGTAGCTGGCTTTAGGAACATATCATTATAAGGGGAAGTCACTACCCCTGACACCTTGCTTTCACTTTTAACAACGTAGCTAATAGAATATTCATTAGTATCCTTCACAGTGCTGGAACTCTGTGAGTCTGCGGCTGCTACTGTGTACGCACTTGCCACATCTACTGTTGGAACCACTTCTTCTGGACTTGGCTCTATCGGATATACATCTTGCGTCACAGAGGGCTCGGATACACCAGATTCAGTTGATGAGCTTGTCTCATCAGAAGCAGATACGGTCGGAGCAAATGGGAAAACAACTGAGAGCAGCATAACAATAGCTGCAAACGTCATTAAGTATTTTTTTAATTGCCTTTTCAAGTGTATTAATCCCCCTACTTAAAATATACTCATTTGGAGCTCAATAGAATTCCAAATGAGTATAAGATCAATGTATAATTACTCCACTATTAGATGGAATCTTCGTCAAATAAAAATTGAACAGTGTAATCGTGATCATATGGAATGCCGCCAGTGTATTCTTTAGGCACACTTACATGCAACTTAACATTCAATTTTTGGGAAAAACTACTTACAGGGAACTCTACTATTCTTGTATCACCTGAGGTACTTACCACAGTCGCATTCACATACTGGCCGTTTTGTTGCGTTTTGAATTCAGTGACCCAAGCACTTTTAGTAATAGCTACTCTAACTTTGTATTGACCATTATTAGCGATTAATGTAGCGGGTTTGGCGACATAACCGTTTGAGTCCATGTATGAGGTTTCATTGGTACCATCTTTGTACACTGTATAATCAACGTTATACGTTCCATTAGGCAAAGCCGCGTTCGCTTTATTGGCAGAAAATGGAGCTAGTACCACAAAAACAAGCGCTGCCATCAGTACAGTAAGCATTACTTTTTTCAAAGACAATTTTTCCATACGATTCATAATCATGTTCATGTTCTTAATCTCCTTTTACGTTTTATTTTGGATTAGATTTCGTCGAATTGCAGTTGTACATCGTACTTGCCTGTGTAGCCGATTACTGGAATTGTGATTTCAGCGTAAGCATTCACTTTTGCATTCAGATCAGCAACTTCGAATTCCACTACACGAGTGTTGTTCGCAGTATCTGTGCTTACCACAGTCGCATCTTGCAGTACGCCATTTTGCTCTACTTTGAACGTTGTAATCAGATTGCTGCTTTTCACAGTCAGACGAACGACATTTTTGCCATTAGCTACCGTAACCTGAGCAGGCTTCGTCAGGTAGCTATCCAATCGAGAAGTTTCATTGGTTTGATCCTTCAGAACGGTATAGTCTACGTTATACGTGCCGTCGGCTGCTGCCGCTTTAGCTGAGAATGGAGCAACGAGTGCAAAAACAAGAGCTGTCATGATCAATGCTACAAATACCTTCTTAAAAGAAAATTGCTCAAAGCGATTCATTACCATATTCATATCTACACACACTCCTCCATTTTTTATGCTTCAATTTGTGTTGATTTTATGAACGATAAAGATGGCTTGAATTTACTTCTTGGAAGATTTAGTTGATTTCGCTGACTGGACAGCTGCTATTTTTTTGAGGCTTTTGGAATCAAAAGCGAAGCGGATCGTATAATCATGATCGTAGTTATACGCAGGGACAGTAACATGAATTTTAGAGATTAGCGGGCTGTTCACACTCGTAATTGGAAATTGTACGGTGCGGGTATCGGTTTTGGCATCCTTATGGATGACCTTTGTATCGATGATTTTGCCTTTGTAATCTACTTTAAACCCAGTTGTCCATTCGCTATGATTCAGCTTAATTTGCATGGTCATTTGACCTTTTTTTACATACAACTTAGCTGGTTTTTCAAAATAATCATTAGCCATGGACACCGAATCATTTTCTGCCTTTAGGATATTGTATTTGAGCGTGTATGTACCATCCGCCAATTTTGGAGAAGCCGCAGCGGCTCCTACAGATGACGAAGTTGGCCAAAAGCTCAGCACACTCACCAGCAGAAACACAGCAATAATTGCAGAATACCCCTTCTTCATTTTGACAGCAGTCCCTCCCCACGAGAATAAACTAATTGATTATCATTCTCAATTGATAATTTAAAAAAAATAGCTCTTTTCGAGCTTGTCTCCCCACCTCTCTATTCCATAATTTCGCAAAATCAAGTAAACCCATCACCAATATATCTTACACTTTTCGAAAATGTCAATATGTATTTGCATGTACATAATCCCTTGATATATGCTATTTTTTAAGAAAAATTTGTAGTTCCTTCTTCTATAATTCGAATATAGCCCTTTTATTTTTAGTTCAAAATTTATTTAAAAATTTGCTTTTTTCAATTGACAATCCTCAGTGATATTCATTATCATTCTCTTATACATAAATGAAAATGATTATCATTATTGTTTAACTTGAAAATTGCAGGAGGAATAACATGAAATCTTATGTGTTGTGGTCATCCGCAGCGCTTTTATTGGCAGTTACCGGATGCAGTAATGGTGCCTCGACCGCAGATCACAAACCAGCCAGTGCTTCCGTATCTACCGCTTCAAGCACGACAAGTGGCGCGACAATTCAAGTTACTGATTTCTCAAAACGGATGTTGGCCTTTCAAAAGGTCCCTCAACATATCGTTGCGCTCAGCAATGGCGATCTGGATATTATTTACGCATTGGGCGGGACAGCCGTGGGCAGGCCCAACTCCAATGGACCTTCCGTCGTACCTGCTGCTGAAAACGTTCAGCAAATAGGCTCCACTCATGAAGTTGATCTGGAGAAAATTACGATGCTCAAACCGGATGTCGTGCTAGGCAATTATCCTATGAATGAAAAAGACATTCCAGCCATTGAAGGAGTCGGTTCACAGCTGCTGCTGACGGGAGCCAATTCAGTTCACGATATTCAGTCGCAAATTACGCTGTTCGGACAATTACTGCAAAAGCAGGCTCAGGCCGTGAAGCTGAACCAGCAAATTGACCAACAAGTAGCTAAGCTGCAAAAGGAAACCGCTTCTGCCTCCAAACCGAAGGTGTTGCTGGTCTACGGAGCCCCGACTACGTATATGGCGGCACTGCCAAATTCACTAAGCGGAAACATACTGGAAGCTGCGGGTGGCTCGAACATCGCCGCTGATTTTCCGGGCCTGCAAAATTTCCCGCAATATGCGCAGCTGAACACAGAACGCATCATACAGGCTGACCCTGACTACATCTTCATCATGACCCATGGCAATACGGAAGATGTTAAAGCCGCATTTATAAAAGAAATGCAGGAAAATGCAGCTTGGAACGGAATCCGAGCAGTCAAAAACAATCAGGTCGAGGTTTTACCTTCAGATCTGTTCGGTACGAATCCGGGCACACGTGTCACTAAAGCGCTGGATTTGATGCATCAAAAGCTGTATCCGGCGAAATAGGCGATGGAGATGAACAAACTACAGCGCGCCAGAAGACGCACCATCGCCTGGATTACCCTTCCGATTCTACTGCTGGCCGTCTCTGTGTACGGTCTGGCCTACGGTTCGGTGTCGATTCCACTTCAAGAAATCTATCATGTTTTGCTACATAATGATGAATCTACATATCGCACGATCCTGATGGATCTCCGGCTACCTAGAGTATTAGTAGGTTTACTGGTGGGAGCTTGTCTTGCAGCTTCCGGAGCACTTCTTCAAGGTGTGATGAAAAATCCATTAGCTGACCCTGGCATTATTGGTGTATCGGCTGGAGGTGGACTTGCCGCCGTCATTACGATGGTGATGCTTCCACAGCTCAGCTACCTTCTTCCGATAACCGCCTTTTTGGGAGCCTTTCTGAGCGCAATCGTCATTTATCTGCTGGCTTGGGACCGAGGGGCATCGCCTGTCAAAATTGTGCTCGCTGGCGTTGCGATCAACGCGCTGCTGGGCGCACTCACCAACGGCGTAATGGTCATGTACAGCGACCGCGTACAGGCCGTTCTTCCTTGGCTATCCGGCGGATTAAACGGAAGAAGCTGGCATCATCTAGAGTTTATGGCGCCTTACGCCATCATTGGATTAATCGCCTCTTTCTTTGCGATTAAACCTGCTAATTTACTGCTGCTGGGCGACGATTCAGCACAGCTGCTTGGTCAGCGAGTAGAGCTTCAACGTATGCTCATTATCCTGCTGTCTGCCCTGCTCGCCGGTACAGCGGTCAGTGTAGCCGGGCTAATCGGCTTTGTAGGGCTGGTCGTTCCCCATGTCATACGGCTGCTAATCGGGGAAGATTATCGTTTCCTCCTCCCCCTTTCCATTGTAGGCGGTGGAACGCTGGTTGTCCTCGCAGATACAGTGGCACGATCCTGGTTTGACCCGATTGAACTGCCTGTAGGTATTTTGTTAGCCGTCATCGGGGTACCGTTCTTCTTAATCCTGCTCAAGAAACGGGGGAGTTTCGGATGACAGCCATTCAGAGTGAGCATATCTCCTTACAACGTGGGTATTTCCAGCTGGACGATGTGAATATCACCTTGCCTGCTGGTCAGCTCACCGCGATCGTCGGACCGAACGGTTCAGGCAAGTCCACGCTTTTGCGGATTATGACCCGGTTGCTCAAGCAGGATCAGGGTCAGGTTTCCGTGCTGGGCAAACCCGTGCAGGAGTACAAGCGGCGTGATTTTGCCCAGACGATTACAATGCTGCCGCAAATGAAGGATATGCTGCCGTTATTGACGGTCCGCGAGCTGGTCGCTTACGGGAGATCTCCTCATGCCAAAGGCTTGAGGGTACGCCATACCGGACAGGACCAGCAAATCGTGGACCATGTCATGAAGATCACGGGCATCCAGCCCTATGCAGATCGAATGTTCCATACTCTATCAGGAGGTGAACAACAAAAAGCGCGAATTGCAATGGCTTTGGCCCAACAAACAGGTATTCTTTTGCTCGATGAACCGACCACTTTTCTGGATATCGCCCACCAATTTGAAGTTATGGATATGCTGCGGCGTATCAATCACGAGTCCGGCTTGACAATTGTTATGGTACTGCATGATTTGCAGCAAGCTGCGGCCTATTGTCATCATATGATTGCACTTAAAAAGGGACGAATCGCCGTTGCCGGCGAACCCCGTGAGATTTTGACGTCTGCTTTTCTTCGCGACATTTATGAAATGAACGCTACCATCAAATTTGAGGATGGCTATCCGGTTATTATACCGACCATACCACATCATTTAGGAGGAATTTAATATGGTTATCGTTACAAATACATCTAAAATCACACCGGGCAATGCACATTTACTCATCGAAAGATTTAACAAAGAAGGAAAAGTTGAAAAAATGGAGGGCTTTCTCGGTCTGGAAGTACTGCTGACTGAAAACACGAAAGATTATGAGGAAGTAACCATCAGTACACGCTGGAAAGAAAAAGAGAACTTCCAAGGCTGGACGAAAAGCGAAGCATTCCGCGAATCCCATAGCCATCGTCAAATTCCGGACTATATTATTGAAAATAAAATCACGTTCTATGAAGTTAAAATCGTTCGTCATCCCATCGCCAACAGCGATTCCTCTTTGGCAAGTGATTCCGAAGCAGTTTAATCCTGCATTATAGCTAAAAACCAAAAAAAGCGGCTCGGCAGGCAAAATTAATTGTCCGCCGAGCCGCTTTTTTTATCAGGATTTTGCAAAATTCGATTCCAGTCGCTCCGAAGTACAAGATATAGACGAACTAAAACATTTCGATCTATATCTTATTCATTGGAAGTCGCTTATTGGATTTTTGCAAAATCCTCTTATATAAGGATTATGTCGAATTCCTCAGATTGTAGTTGAGCAGCGACGTCCAATTTTCAGCGTCTCTCCGTGCCCCAGAACATGAATGCGTTCCTTCGCAATACCCATACGCTCACGCTCCGCTTCGAGACGATCCAGCGCCTCTCTTGGCGTATCATCCGCCAGCTTGAAGGCTCCGTAGTGCATCGGAATCATCTGTTCTGCGCCGCAATCTACAAACCCTTGCAATGCCTCCTCCGGTGTCACGTGCTGCGAGGTCATGAACCATTCCGGTTCGTACGCGCCAATCGGCATAAAGGTCAGGTCAATGGCAAAGCGCTCGCCAATCTCCTTAAACCCACGAAAATATCCGGTGTCTCCCACAAAATACAACGTTGGTGCATCCTCTGAGTCTGCATTAGAATGAGGATTGGATTCCGTGACGGACGTGGCAGAGCCAATCACCTGCTGTTCACTTTGCAGAACGTATCCACCCCAATGCGAAGTATTGGTATCAAACGGCGTGCGTCGTGTCCAATGCTGGGCTGGAACAAACGTAAATCGTACCCCTCCTACCGTAAAATGCTCCCACCATTGCAGCTCATGACAGTTACGAAAACCTTTGCGGATCATTTTCGCCTTTAACCCCGAGGGGACAAGCATCAACGTATCTGCACGATATAATTTCCGCAACGATTCTAAATGTAAATGATCATAATGGGAATGAGACAGCAGAATGATGTCCAGTGGTGGTACATCCTGAATACGAATGCCAGGCGGAGCCAACCTTTTATCAAAAGCCATACGCTCTGCCCATACCGGATCGGTGACGATATTCAGCCCAAGATACTGGATGAAAAAGGTGGAATGTCCCACCCAGGTCGCTGTCGCCATCTCCCGATTGCTATGCAGAAATTCCAGCTCCGGGGGATGGTTTGGCACAACGAACGTATAATCCTTTATTTTGCTGCGTCGCTCCTGCCGCCATTGTCTGAATTGCTTGATTGTTTTATCGGTATTTACATGATCCATATTGTTAAAACGTACTTTGGGCATGATGCAGCTCCTTCCCTGATGAACCCGTTCTCCAAAAAACACAGCGGTTCCATTTAACTATATATTGTCACTCGAGTGTGAACATGAAATGATGCAACATCCTGATATATGTAAAGTATAATTCAATCACGTCTGTAAAGGAAATTCTGCGATAATACAGCAAAAACAGACCTCCCGTATCAATCAGGAAGGCCTGTTCCACCTGTAGTTGTCAGTCCTGTGGATTTTTAAAGCGTGCCGAATAAACAAACAAAAACACAATCGCCACGACAATAATGATAGGTGACTCGTACATAATCGTAAAATGCTCGAAAGCAGCCACTCTAACTCACCCTTTCTTCCCTTCATGTCCGCGCACATATTTTGCATCGAACAGAAACAATCTTAATATCAGGATCAGCGAAGGGATCAGCACCAGCAGACCCGCAACAAACGCCGTAATCAACGCATACGCCATCGTAGAATTTGTAAAGCTGTCGTAGACATTAATGTAGGGATACAGAACATACGGGAGATGCGAGCGGCCGTAGCCATACCAGGCAAATGCAAATTGCAACATCACCAATATGAATGAAACCCCCAGATGCCGCCGCTGCCATACCAGATAAACTGCTCCTGCAAAGCATATGAAGGATGCAACAAACATCCAGGCTATGTTCAGCATATTGGTAAAATGATCTGGATTTTGTTTGTTAATCTGAAAAAATGCGAGCAGACTCGCAACAATCGTTGGACCGCTCCAAAGCAGCGCATATCCCCGTACGATTTCAAAAGCGACCTTGTCTCCCGCCCTTTTGGCATAATAGGCCAAAAACATCGCCGAGATATACAGCACGCTCACCAGCGCCAGAATAATAACCGCCCACGTGTAGGGATTACTTAATAGCTGACCCCATTGCAGGTGTACACCTGTACTGTTTTCTACAATAATGCCGCCCTCCGAAATAGCGAGAACTGTGGACAGTGCCGCCGGAATCAGCAACCCTGTCGCACCGTACAACGCCATGTAGACGATATTATTTTTACCGGAATGCCCATACGTATTGTATGCATAATACACTCCCCGGATGGCGAGAAGCACAATCGCAATACTGCCGGGAACGAGTAACGCCGTACCATAGTAATATGCTGCATCCGGGAAGAACCCGTTTAATCCCACCACAAAAAAGATGAGAAATACGTTTGTTACCTCCCACACTGGGGATAGATACCGTTGAATGATATTGTGGATTTTGTTCTGGTGGCCTGTTAACACACTGTAAAAGCTGAAAAAACCTGCACCAAAATCAATGGATGCCACAAGCAAATATCCGAATAGGAACGTCCACAAAATGGCGATACCTACAATTTCATAGCTCACTTGCCTTCAGCCCCTTCCAGGCCCAGCTGCCTTATCTCTTCCACCGCATCCTTATTGCGGAATAGCTTGCTGAGTACCTTAATGGCCGAGAAACACAACACCAGATACAAAATAACAAACAACACCAGCATCCACCCGACACTCGTAGAAGTGGTCGCTGCTTCGGACACCTTCATATATCCGCGTAAAATCCACGGCTGTCTACCGACCTCCGCAAACATCCATCCGAGCTCAATAGCTACCATCGCCATCGGCCCGACCAGAATGAGCGCCAACAGCAGCCATCTGGGGTATGGTTTGCGACCTGGCAAACGCTTGCGGATCAGATACAGCAGTGGGATGACGAGAATCAGCACTCCTGTGGTGATTTTGAGGTCAAACATATAATGAATAGACAGCGGCGGACGCTCCTCCACCGGATAGTCATTTAATCCCTTAACCTCCGTACTGGGCAAATTACCAGCCAACACACTAAGTGCATAAGGCACTTTCAAGGCATATTTGATTTCACCGTTTTTATCCATGTATCCGCCATATACAAAGGGGGCGTGCGTCATCGTATCAAAATGCCATTCGGCGGCAGCCAGCTTCTCCGGCTGATATTTGGCCAGAAATTTACCGGATGCGTCTCCGATCATCACGGTGCTGATGGCAAACACAATGGTACAGCTGGCAGTCAGCTTCAGCGCCTTTTTAAAATAAGGGTGATTACGCCCTCGCAGCATGCTGTAAGCAGCCAGCCCCATCAGCACACCAGCGCTCAATGTATACGAGGAAGCCAATACATGGGACACTTTGGTCGGCGTAGCCGGATTTAGCATAGCCTCGATGGGATGAATATTTGTCATGACTCCATTTTTGAGTGTAAAGCCTTGAGGTTGGTTCATGAACGAGTTCACAGTCGTAATAAAAACCGCTGATGCAG
>RCUF01000107.1_pt1 | contig 48030 bp, 53 predicted proteins | sample 2166311 | NCBI WGS metagenome assembly RCUF01 (sample SAMN09932608, study PRJNA488358) | compost metagenome | feature: garden; material: soil; isolation source: compost soil in 4-hydroxybenzonitrile-enriched culture | place: Germany: Experimental Botanical Garden Goettingen | collected 2016-01-27
ACATGGCGAATCTCATGATCCGCTACAACAAGCCTACATACCGAGCGGCTAATTCCGAATAATTCAATTAAAAAAAGTAAAGAAAAGGCGGCCTTCCTAGGGAAGACCGCCTTTGTTATATACCCGTTATAACACATTTTGGTAAATTACGATGAACGGAATGCTCATGTGGAATAATGACGCTTATTGACCTGAACGACCTGATAATTGCTGTTCGGCCAGCTGTACCAAGCGTTTAGTGATATAGCCTCCCAGAGAACCAGCTTCACGGGATGGCATGTCACCGTAGTAACCATCTGCCGGAATGGTGATGCCCAGCTCTTGTGCAGCTTCATATTTCAATTGTTGCAATGCGTTGTTGGCTTGAGGAACAACTAGGTTGTTACTGCGACGACTTCTGCCTTGATTAGCTTCATTCATGTGTAGTCACCTCCTTCGGCTGTGATGAGGTTAGTATGCGACAGAGTTATGAAAATATGCGCCGAAGGAAGAAAAGTGACTAGAGGAAAATTACGGATATATGATATGAATTTGAGTTTTGAGATCGATGGATTGCTGAGGCTCCAAACGGATCAGTCCGGCTTCCCCGACAGGATCAGGTGAATTGGGCGCATCAGGCAGACATGTATAAGGCTCAATGCAAAGATACTGGTCGCATTCACCTTTGGTATATAAAACCCAATACTTATAATATTGCTCATCTGCTGTGTAGCGGATTTGATAACCGTCGTCACGAGTCAAAAGAGCTTCAGCAGGGCCTTCCGTTGCCCGCAGCAGAGTGTCTAGATTTGTTCCTTTCAGAGAAAGTCCCGAAGAGAGCTGTTCCAAGTCATCTAACGAAGTAATGATACCTGTAGGTAGCTGTTCAGCATCCTGCTCATATACGCCGTTCACAGGTAGCTTTAGGCGCCAGCGCTCAGGTTCTCCGTCCACCATAAACCAAGTGTGATATCCCAAGCCAAATGGGGCTGCTTTTTCACCCAAATTCGTTACACGCAGCGTTTGACTTAATACAGCACCCTGCAAACGATACGTCATCTCCAGACGTAAAGGAATGGGGAATTGTTCCATCCAGTGCGGATCACTTTCTGTTAAAAGCTCGGTAGTAACACTGCAACCTTCTTCATCCTCTTCAATATCACTGCAGCGCCAGGACTGATTACGATGCAGACCGTGTATATGATTGTCATTGGCTGTATTTCGGTCGAACTGATAAGGAACACCGTCAAACTCAAATTGTCCCTTGCGAATTCGGCCTGGAGGAATCAAAATGGGCAAGCCAAAATGATAAGGCTTTTGTAAATAGAAGGCCAATTCTTCCTCACCGGGCCGACGTACGATATCCCGGTCGAGCTTCAGATCACGCACTGAAATAATATTATTCCCGAGGCGAGGGATCATCGTAACTTCCAGTTCACCACTATGTAAAACATACGTGTCGTAACCGTTCCAGTGTTCTTTGGTCACTTGTTTCATATCCATGCTCCTTTGTCCACTATAATCGGTTGAAGCTTCGTGTCATTATGATAACAGATTTTTGGTCGTAGGGCACAATCGTCATTTGACAATAACATTATGCGGAATTATCATTAATGTAGTTTAGAAAGTAATGACATGGATAACGCGATGATGAGGACAAGTAAGCTTTCGCATAAGCTCTTCAGAAAGCCGGTGGTGGATGGGAACCGGTGAGCCTGCACTGCTGAATGGACCTTGGAGTGCCGCACAGAACAGGAATTTACTGTCCTCAGTATGACGGCCGATTGCTCCCCGTTAACGGAGCTTTAAGATTGCAGGCAGCCACGGAGCATAGCTCCGACAAGTAATAGGCTGACGGCAATGAATAAGGGTGGTACCACGGTCTCGCGTCCCTTGAGGATGCGGGGCCTTTTTGCGTTCTAATTTTGAAATACTGAGGAGGAAGAATATGAAAACTGTACTTTCAGGTATTCAGCCTAGCGGACAACTTACTTTGGGCAATTACATTGGTGCCATGAAAAACTTTGTCAAATTGCAAGAGGATCATCAATGTTACTTTATGGTCGTAGACCTTCATGCAATTACCGTACCGCAGGAACCGGCTCAATTACGTGAGCAGTCGGAGGCGGTAGCAGCATTATTTATCGCAGCAGGTATTAACCCGGAAAAATCCAATGTCTTTTTACAATCCCATGTTCCTCAGCACGCTGAGTTGGGATGGTTGATGACAACACTGACGAATATGGGCGAGTTGGAACGTATGACTCAGTTTAAGGACAAAGCAGCAGGCAAGGACTCTGTAGGAGCAGGGCTGTTCGTATATCCATCGTTGATGGCAGCTGACATTTTGCTCTACAACGCGGATCTCGTCCCGGTAGGCGACGATCAGAAACAGCATCTGGAGCTGACACGCGATTTGGCGGGTCGCTTTAATCACCGTTATGGAGATTATTTTACTGTTCCTGAACCGTATATCCCTGAAGTAGGGGCGAGAATTATGTCCCTGGATGATGTGTCCAAAAAAATGAGCAAGAGCAATCCGAATGCAGGCAGCTTTATTGCGCTACTAGACGAACCGAAAGTCATACGCAAGAAAATCAGCCGCGCTACTACTGATTCCGGCAGTGAGGTTAGATATGATCCGGCCAATAAACCGGAAATTAGTAATCTGATGGGCATCTACAGCCAGTGTTCCGGTTTGTCACTCCAAGAAGTGCAGGATCGCTATGAAGGTCAAATGTACGGAACATTTAAAAAAGAACTGGCAGAGACCGTTGTAGCTATGCTTGAACCGATTCAGCAGCGCTATCGTGACATCCGGGAATCCGGTGAGATTGGACGTATTTTGGCCCAATCCGCAGAGCGCGCACAAGAAGCGGCTGAAGTCACGTTGTCTGCGGTCAAAGAGCGCATGGGCTTTCTGCCACGTGTACGCTAAAGCATATTGAGACGAAACGGATTAGGCCTTTTAAAGGATTGGATTAGGAGCGGCGTTGTCGGGCTTTGACCACGAAACCCCAGCCGATATTGCCGACAGATAATAGTCCCAGTAGAATGGCAAGCCATGCGGAATAACTGATGGATATAGCGGCTGCGGTCAGCAGGACAATGGATGAAACGGCAAACCATAGGGATAAACCTTTGCTCATTGGTAAAAACCTCCAGTGTTCGAATGTTGAATTTCAGGAATAAGTAGTTGTAAGCGAGCCATAATAATCTTGCAAGCTTGCAATGAACCTCACTCACAAAGAACTGAAAGGAGATTCAAATATGAGCAGACGTCGTTCAAACAACCTGCAAGTACCGCAGGCCAACGCCGCTTTACAACAATTAAAATATGAGGCAGCTCAAGAACTTGGCATCACGATCCCTCAGGACGGTTACTTCGGTAATGTTGTTTCCCGCGAAACAGGTTCTCTTGGGGGATATATCACGAAAAAGCTGGTCCAACAAGCAGAACAATCCTTGTCGGGCAGCAGCCGCTTGCAGTAATACACATAAACACTCCATCTTGGAAGCTGTATTATGAGCAACTGTGATGAAGAAAATCCGGAGCGATCATGCTCCGGATTTTTTTACGCATGGCTTATCACCATTGTGAATCACGCAAGTCCGCTTCGTCAAGAGGGCGCTTTCATGAGATGTGATTTATTACACGAATGGCCAAAAAAACAGCAAGCTCCAGATGAAGGGAGACTTGCTGTCTATTGTTCATACGGCTTGTTGTTAGCTTGTAGGCAGGTTTTAATTCGTATGCAGGGAAAGGCGTTTTTGCATCTTTTCGTCACTGAGCCATCCAATATAGCTGTTGATCAGTCCGAACTGCTTATCCATCGCGACCACAGCCACGAATGGATATTGTCTCCGGTGTCGGTACCTGACGTCTCCCCATCGCACAATGTAGCCCCATTCCAGTTCTTCCACCTCGGCAACGGCAAAGGAGGAAAAATAGCGAAATGCCTGCACATCGCGATAGGATTTGGATGCTTCTACGGCAGGATGTGTGGATGGAATTGCATGTTTCGTCCAAAATAAGTGTTTGCCATTTAAACCGCCAATGTCATAACTTCCATTCTGATGAGCTTTTACCACATGCCACCGGTTCCATGATACGGTGGGAATGATATAATAGATGTCGCCCTCCTGACGCTCATTGTCCATATCACGTACCGCTTTCCTGGTTATAAAATGACTCCAGGTTCGCCAAATGTAATATAGGCCAATAATAACGTACAGCGTAATAAATAAGGGAGCGGGTGAAATCAATCCGGTGACCCACAGCATAATCGCAGCAACATGGGTGCCAAAAATAAAGGGATCGAAAATATGGATGATATTCCAAGATATCCACTTGTTTGTAAACGGCCGGAATGCCTGTGTTCCGTACGTATTAAATAAATCTGTGAATACATGCAGGCAGACAGCAATCGTTACCCATAATGCTACATGACCTGGGGGCACATCTCTGAAGATCAGGCAAATCAGTCCTGTTATGGACAAGATCCATATCAACCAGAAGGGAATTGAATGCGACAGTCCACGGTGATTGCGAATGTAGGCTGCATTATTTTTCAACCGAAGCAAAGTGTCAAAATCCGGAGCTTGTGACCCTACGACTGTAGCGAGCAGTACGACTGCGGCCAACTTTGGATCTCCGGCGACGACAGGATCAGTGTAGGCCAGCCCGGCCAATCCGATTCCCATGACAAAGTGTGTGGCTGTATCCATATCTGTCGCTCCTTTTGTATTGTTTCCTGTACTTATTACTACCCAAATTTACTGTAAACGATCAACAGGGGCGATTTGCCATCGGAATTGTGAACGTTTTGTGCGTTTTCTGTCAAACTTTTTGGGGTAGGTATATGATAAAATTTATATCGGAGTTCAACTTACTCCCGAATTCATACATCTCTAAGGGGGAGTTACTCACAATGGATAATATAAGTTATAAGACTTCTTCGGATGCGGCTACCTATTCTGTAAAATCTAAACCACCCGGCAAAGCGGGCACTTGGAAAGATTTTATTACAGTTACCAAGCCAGGCATCCTTCGTACCAATCTGGTTGCAGCCTTTGGTGGTTTTTGGTTAGCATCGCAATGGGACGTTGATTATATAAAGCTAATTCTTACACTTTTAGGTACAATGCTGGTTATGGCGTCTTCTTGTGTTTTTAACAACTATTTTGACCGTGAGCTGGATTTGAAAATGGAACGTACACGTAATCGCTCACTGCCAACAGGGCGTCTGACCCCTACAACGGTGTTGTCATACGCTATTATTTTGGGTGTTGTCGGGTTAGCTGTTCTATTCTTCTTCTCTGGTGTAAAGGCAGGATTACTGGGATTACTTGGTATGTTCGTCTACGTCGGTATTTATACACTTTGGTTAAAACGTTCATCTACATGGAGTACATCCATCGGCGGTATTTCTGGTGCAATGCCTCCTGTGATTGGTTATGTGGCCGCTTCAGGTCGTATTGATATGGGCGCTTGGCTCTTATTCGCTCTCCTGTTCTTATGGCAGCCGCCTCACTTTTGGGCACTTGCTATTCGCAGAGTTGAGGAATATCGCGCAGCAGGATTTCCGTTGTTGCCAGTCGTAAAAGGTATCCATCGGACCAAGATTCAGATGATTCCTTATATTGTATTGCTGATTCCGGTACCCATCCTTATGTATGCTTATGGATATGCCGGTATGATTTTTATGATCGTGTCCGTGTTACTGTCCGTGCTGTGGGCATTCTACGCCTTTAAAGGTTTTACGATTAAGGAAGAAGAAACGGATTCCTGGGCAAAAAAAGTATTTTTCTTTTCCATTAACCATCTGACACTCAGCTTCTTGCTGATGATCGTCGATACGGTTCATAAGTTCTAATGTCATTTTAGAGGCATTTTATAGTGCACCATATAGCTGTCCAACAGGCATGCAAGCGGCCTGAGGACAGCTTTTTTGTTATTTTCAAGACTAAAGAACAGGTGGCGGGTATATAATGTATTCTTCCAACCCTGCTTTTTCCAATTGAGCGATCACATATTCGTCTGGAGTGCCTTCTACGCCAGCGTAGCCTTTGCGGGTATACATATGGCAGGCATCCGGAAAAGAGTCTGCAAGCACACCCCTTATTTTCTTCCCTGAGCTGTCATTGTCCATAAATAAATATATTTCGTCGTGCTTGGCCCGCTTGTGGAGGGATTCCAGTTTTATAGAGTTGAGTGTACCGAAGGTGCATAAAATGTGAACCTCCGGGTCAAGTAATCGGCGAAGTTTGCTGCGGTCATTTTTCCCTTCAACAATCACGGTTATCGCCATTTAAGCTCACCCCTTGTCTGATACATATGCTCGAAATTCCCCGGGAAATGAAGAATATGTGTATAGTGTAGCTCCAAATAGGGTTCTCATGCAAAAAATAACAAAACAGCCTGCCAGAAGTGGCAGGCATGGGTACAAGGGGCAACATGTTAGGGCAATTCAGACATTAAAACCAGCAAGTACGGAGAATGATGACGAGCAGAATATAAAGAACAAGAATGATGCCAGTTGAAGTTCCAAAAACAGAACAAGGGTTTACAGGATGACAGTGGCTCACAGGCTGCACCTCCCTTTGTTAGTGAATGTTCAGTCAAAATAGTCTATGTGGATAGGGGGATAGTGTACTGTGCATTTGCCCTCTGAAACGACATTTTGGGCTTTAAAGGTAGCATATTAGCATACCACTGCCCTCAGACTAGCTAGGAATGATAAGGTCCTGAGGCAGACAGTGGCGGCGTCGGAGATAATCGCTTAATAGGAACGAATAGCAGGCCAGCCATCAGAATCAGAAATGCGATAAAAAAAGGAGAAATGTGATCGGGTAGCTGACCTGCCAGTACAGGTCCGGCAAAGGAGCCGATAGATGTTGCAATAGACTGTAGTGCAAAGGTTTTGCCCAGTCGCGCTCCTCCAATTCGTATGAAAAGGGAGGCCAGCGCTGGGAAAATGATACCTTTGGCAGTTCCCAAAATAAAAAGTATAATGCCAATCGCCGCTTCGGGCGTGGTGGCGAGTGCGTAAAAACTTAGAGACATCAAAATAATGCCACAAAGTAGTCGCACCATTGGTGAATATTTGTTCAGAAACAGCAAGCTGAGCGTACAAAGTGCTCCCAAACTGATGATGGAAAAGAGCAATCCGGTGGACATCATGGACGCAGAACCGTTATTCCGTAATGGAATTTCGTAAAATAAAATGCCTTGTGCACACGCTAAAACAAAAGGCAGGAGCAGGTAACGCCAATTGAATGGTAAGCGAGTCTTTTGTGCTCCGGATAGCGGAGTAGGTGTCGCATGACCATCAGATAATTGGGCCTGTGGAGCGGGTGCTGTTTTGGGCAAGGTGAAATAAGCCATAAGTCCCGTGACTACGAGAATGATGCCAAGGGAACTAAACGTCTCACTAAAGCCGAAACTGGCTACGATAAAAGCGCCGGCGGCTGGAGACAGGACAGAGGCCAACGTATGAACGACACCATGTCCCGACATATATTTGCCCTGCGTAACTGGATGATCGGATAGCTGTGCCAACATGGCTAGACAGGCCGGAGATAAAAAGGCTAACACAAAACCGCTAATCGCCCGAAGAAAAAGTAATTCCCACGGTGTGTGAATGTATGATTGAATGACAAGAATGATGCCTGCGGCTGTTAGGCTGAACATAATATATCGGCGGCTGCCGTGTTTGTCGACCTTGGGGCCGGCCATCAAATTACCAGGCAGATGAGTTAGGGAGTAAATTCCCATCATCCAGCCAATAAAAGTAGGTGCCGCACCCAAGGAGATAGCGAATGGTGTCAAAATAGGATATTGTGCATGCAGATCGAAAAAAGCAATGAATAAAAAGAGATACAGCCAGAGGGCTGTTTTCATGGGATGACCCCCTTCCCTAATGTAAACTTTCATGTTGCACGACGTATTGGCCCTTCCTAAGTTGTACGCTGGAATGGACGAACATAGACCACTTTGTATGGACAAGAATTGAATAACAAGGTATGTAAAAGAGCTAAGCTGACAGGGCATCACGTAATCATGTATAATTACAGAGACAATTTTGTGATTTGAATGATGTAGTTGAAAACGGGAGTGTAGCGAAATGGATAAGGGCGTCTGGACAGAGTTTTTGGAACATAATTGGCAGATCGTTCAGGATAACTGGCTGTATATATTAATTGGGCTTGTCCTACTGTTAGTCATATTAAAGATTGTAAGAACTCTCGTAAAATGGCTGATTGTCATTGTCGTCATTGCAGGCTTGCTTATCTACAGTGGCATTTCCTTTGAACAGGTCGGCAAGGTCGTTACTCAGGCAAAGGATGATGCGATTAACAAGGTTCAGAGCGAGGCTTTGAACATGATGATCAAAGAGGGACGGGATGCCCAATACACATCCAACGCGGATGGTACGTTTTCGGTAACCAGCTCCAACCTGGAAGTGAAAGGTCCATTTGATGGTGACAAGGTCAAGGTATGGTTTCAGGGGATGTCGCTGGGCGAGTGGAGTATGGGCGATACCGTCAAGAAATATATCGAAGGTGCGAAAGGCTCGGCTGTAACACAGTCGCCACAGTCGCCGTAGAGACAGGAGGAACACAATGAAACCATCCTGGCTGGAGCCTATTCTTCATTGGAATGGCGTGACGGTGTTTTTGATTGTCATTGTACTGCTGTCGTTGATTCAGGGCTGGAGACGAGGAGCTTCCAGATCTGTAGGGGCGCTGTTCAGTCTTATTGTGGATGGCATACTGACTGTGGCGGGTATTTTGTGCTCGCTCGGATTAGCCATGTGGCTTTCACCGAAGGTACAACAATGGCTGGCGGCTTACATGGAACATTTGCCTCAGCGAGAACTAAGCGGGATTGAACAATTTTATTATACGTTGGTGGCGGGGTTAGAAGGTTTTCCGCTGCTGCGGTTCGCCGTATTGTTCATGCTCAGTTATGCTATCGCCCAATTTGTACTACGTGCAATTTATGTGTTGATGGTAGGTGGCAAGTCAGATTCTTCTTTCCATGAGCATGAAAAAAAATCAGGCTTTTTCAGCAGGGTGGCAGGGGCTGGAATAGGTACTCTTATTGGTGGAGCACGCGCTATCATGGTTATAGCCCTGCTATTCATCGGCGTAAGTCTGTATCCAGACAGCGGGTTTAGCAGCTACGTCCAAGCTTCACCGATTTATAAGCAGGGAGCGCAATCGGTCATTGAGCCGTTATCCGGTACACTGATTAAGGATAAATTGCCCGTATTTACGCAGGCCGTTACCAAGGAATTAAACGGTATCCTGCAGCGTAAATACGAAATGATTGACCGGGAAATTCCGAACGATATCGTTCAGGCAGCGGCCAAGATTACAGAAGGGGCTAGCGGTGACGAGCAAAAAGCTAGAGCGTTGTATGAATGGGTAGGCACCCGTATTAGCTATGATTACAGTAAGGTGGAAGCCTATGAGCAACGTGGTGACTGGCATGAACAGACTCCTAGAGATACGTTTGATACACGTAAAGGAGTGTGCATTGATTATGCCCGCCTGTATGCGATGATGGCTCGTTCGCAGGGGCTACAGGTCAAGGTTGTAACAGGCCTTGGATACAACGGACAGGGAGGATACGGGTCCCATGCCTGGAATGAGGTATATTTGAGCGGACAGAATCAGTGGGTACCGCTAGACCCGACCTGGGCGCAAAGTGGGGACTGGTTTAATCCGCCTGGTTTTGCCCAAACACATATCAAGGATAAAGTGATTTAATAAGGAGTGGAAAAGGGCACATGAGAAAGATAGACAACGAGCAGGGAAAAGACAACGAGACGTCTGATCGGAAAAGATTTAGCTTTCGGATCAATCTGTTCTTTTTCAGCTCGTTCATTATATTTACGGTCATTATTGTAAGACTGGCGATACTTCAATTTGTAGATGGACCTCAGCTTAAGCAGCAGGAGGCCAGTAATGTTACCAAAAATGTACCGCTTACGCCGATTCGCGGAACGATTTACGATTCCACCGGGCAGAACAGACTGGCGTATTCTACACCTGTACAATCGCTGTATATTACGCTCTCCAAGAATTATAGTGACAGCCTGGAAGAAAAGCGTAATCCAGATAAAAAGCTGTTGCCTGAGTTGGAAAAGATGACACAAAAGCTGGCAAATCGGTTTGCTCAATATGGTAATAAAGATGAGCCGAAAATGACGGCAGAACAAATTATGGATGCTATGGACCGAAACTATCAGCGATTTAGCGGTTTTACGCCGCGTTTGATTAAAACGAATCTTAACAAAGATGAAGTTGCCTATTTTATGCAGCATAAAAGTGAGTTTCCAGGCGTAGATGTCGTTGAAGAAACGGTACGTCATTACGATCCTGATACAGTAGCTGTTCAAACGGTTGGCTACATTAAAAGCTATAAAAGTGCGCGTGAAACGTTGACTAAATATAAGAATATCCAAAAATCCATGTCAGCTGAAAATGATCCGGGTCTCATTTATATGGATAACGAATCTGTTGGCTTTGATGGACTGGAATTTCAATATCAGGAACAGTTACGAGGGAAAAACGGATATAAAACAGTTCCAATTGATCCACGGAATATGCCGGAAGGCGTAGATTCTGTTACACCTCCGCAAAAAGGGGATAATGTCTATTCCACGATTAACAAAGAAATTCAGGTGAAGACTGAAAATGCTATTATGGATCAATTGAGATGGCTTCATACACACGCTGTATCTGGCAGGACTCATCCTTATGCTAAAACAGGCTTTGCTGTGGCTATGGAAGTGGATACAGGAAATGTGGTGGCGATGGCTAGTATGCCGGATTATGATGCGAATTATTGGCAAACGGGTACGATTTCAAAAGACAAATATGAAGAAATAAAACATGTGTATCAAAACGCTACAATTAAGAATGTTGGCTCAGGCCAATCTGGACAGCACCCAGATTCTACCGTGCTTCTCGGATCAACTATTAAACCGCTGTCTGTTCTTATTGGATTGGAAGAAGGACTGTTTACAACAAATACGTATTATCAAGACACAGGAGCAGCCTATTTCGGACGTAACAACTCTGCACGGGTGCGGAACTCATCTGGTCATGTGTACGGTTCAATGGACCCGGCTACCGCTATACGTCATTCCTCTAATGCTTTCATGGTCGATATGGTTGGCAAGCGCTTATATAATAAATACAGAAATAATGCTACAGAAGACCAGGGCGTTAACGTATGGGATCGTTATATGAAGGAGTTTGGATTAGGTGTTTCTACTGGAGTAGACTTGCCCGGTGAGTTCAAGGGGCTTTTAGAATATACGAAAAAAGACGAATCAGCCCTCTCCAAACTGGCATATGCTTCCTTTGGTCAACAAGGTAAATATACACCTATGCAACTTGCCCAGTACACAACGATGATTGCTACCAAGGGCAAACGGATGGAGCCACATTTGGTCAGCCAAATTAAAGATACCAACGGTAATGTAGTTCAAACGTTTAAGCCGAAGGTGCTAAATGAAGTGAAATTCCCGGATGCATACTGGAATGAGGTCATACGCGGGATGGCAACAGATGTCAGCGCATTTAAAGGCTTCCCTTATGACTTTGCTCGCAAAACGGGGACATCGCAGCAAAGTGTGGGCAGAGAACTAAAAGATAACGGGGTATTTATCGCCTTTGCACCACGCCAGAATCCCAAGCTGGCTGTAGCCGTTGTCATTCCTGAAGGAGGCTTCGGAGCTTGGAGTGCTGGGCCTGTGGCACGCAAAATCTTTGATGCTTACGATGAAGTGTACGGTCTGGACGGGGTACCTAAGAAAAAGGTTGAAACAGCAACTGATTCTAACGCAATCAAACAGCCATAATCCTTTTATACGATGACATTTCATGAAAGCTTCCCTTAGCCTTTGGGCTGAGGGAAGCTTTTTTATGTTTTTTCTACGTTTTCTTACAAAATTGTCATCTGGGAATTCATCGTTTATTGCTTTCGATATGGTAGGATCAGGAATATGAAACCCTTTGGAAGGAGTAATGACCAGCTAATATGGACAGAAGAAGTTTGGATAAAAAGTTTTCATTCAAAAAGAAAAATCATGAAGAGGATAAAGAGTTACGAAAAAAACAGACGGTTTTACGAACCAACCTACTGTTTTTTAGTGCTTTTGTGCTGTTTGCCCTGATCATTACCAGACTAGCTGTATTGCAGTTTGTACAATCGGAGGAGCTGAAGGGCCAGCAGCAATCTGTAAATACGAAAAATGTCCCGTTAGCCCCGAGTCGCGGCACGATTTATGACTCCACAGGTACGGTTAAGCTGGCGTATTCGACTTCAGTACAGTCCTTGTATGTAACTTTATCTAAGGATTATAGCAAACGTACGGAGAAAGATCGCAAGCCGGGGGAAAAGCTGCTCCCTGAGCTCAATGCATTTGCTGCCAAGCTTGCTGCCAAATTAAACGAACTGGGTCGTACCGAAGGAGAGCAGCTTAATGCAGAGGAAATAAAAAAGAGACTGGACCCGGACTATAATCAATATAGGGGATTTACCCCACGTTTGGTCAAATCCGACCTGAGTCGGGAGGAAATCGCTTATTTTCTGGAACATCGGACAGAGTTCCCTGGTGTAGAGGTTGTAGAAGAAAGTGTACGCCATTATGACCCGGATCGGGTGGCGGTACAAACGATTGGATATATGTACAAGTTCAAAGGAGCTCGAACGAACCGGCCCAAATATAAAGAGCTCTATGAAGCTAATTCGGAGGTCCTAAGACCGACACAGGTTTATTCGGAAAGTGAAACGGTCGGATATGATGGCCTGGAGCTGCAATACCAGGACGAGTTGAGAGGAAAAAACGGATATAAAACGGTAGAGGTCAATCCTCGCAGCATGCCGGAGGGCATTGAATCCATTACTCCTCCTGAAAAAGGACATCATTTATATTCCACCATCAACAAGGAAATTCAGCAGAAAACCGAACAGGCCATTATGGATCAGCTTCGCTGGCTTCATACTCATGCCGTATCGGGGAAGCTTCACCAAGACGCTACCACTGGCTTCGCTGTAGCGATGGAGGTAGAGACCGGAAATATCGTGGCAATGGCCAGTATGCCGGATTATGACTCTAATGTATGGAAAAGTGGAAGTACCTCGCCTTCGGTATATGACGAAATTCAGCATAAAATGGGAAATGGAACCATTAAATCCGTGCCTAGCGGAAAAGCGGGTCCACATCCAGAATCCTCGGTGCTTTTGGGTTCAACCATTAAACCGCTAACCGTGCTGATCGGGTTGAAGGAAAACCTGTTTTCTCCCGGACAAACTTATCTGGATACGGGAAGTGCGTACTACGGCAAAAATCGCTCCAGCCGGGTTGGGAATTCTAGCGGACATGTGTATGGTTCTTTGACACCTAGCAGGGCAATTGAGGTCTCGTCGAATACGTTTATGGTAGATATGATCGGCAAGCCATTGTATGACAAATACGGAAGTAATGCAGGGGTGCATCAGGGAATTGACGTATGGGACAAGTATATGAAGGAATTTGGATTAGGCGTACCGACAGAAGTAGATCTGCCGGGCGAGTGGGCAGGCAGACTTGAGTATACGAGCAAGCATGAAAGTGCGCTGACACGTTTGGTGCAGGCATCCTTTGGTCAGCAGGGAAAGTATACGGCGATGCAGTTAGCCCAGTATACAACTGTGCTGGCAACAAAGGGCAAGCGTATGCAGCCTCATTTGGTCAGCAAAATTGTAGATGATCAGGGGAATCTTGTACGTGAATTTAAGCCGAAGGTGCTGAATGAGGTCGCTTTTTCAGATACGCACTGGAATACAGTGATTCGAGGTATGGCTACGGATGTTAAAGCCTTTAATGGATTTCCTTATGATTATGCCCGTAAAACGGGGACTTCCGAGCAGGTGGTGGGACGTACGATTAAAGATAACGGGGTGTTCATCGCTTTTGCTCCCCGTCAAAATCCGAAGCTGGCAGTAGCGGTCATCATTCCTGAAGGGGGCTTTGGTGCGACGAGCGCAGGACCGGTTGCGCGTAAAATATTTGATGCGTATGACGAAGTATATGGGCTAGATGGTACTCCTAAAAAGCCTCTGGCAGCAAAGTGAGGACTTGAATACTTTTGTGGGCTTCTCTTTTTCATGGTAAAATGTCGTTGGACATAAGGGACATACAGGAGGAAGAGAGACTATGGGAGAAAACCAATATAAATACAAACTGCTTGCGCTCGACATGGATGGAACCTTACTGAATGATAATCATGAAATTTCCTTGGAAACGATTAACTGGATTAACAAGGCGATTCAGGAAGAGATTCATGTATGCTTGTCCACCGGACGTGCAGCGATGCATGCTCTGCCGTACGGTCAGCAACTCGGCCTGGAGACGCCAATGGTAACCGTAAACGGCAGTGAGGTGTGGAAATCACCCCACGAGTTGTGGCGCCGTTATTTACTTGATAAGGAGCTCGTTCGCAAGATGCACCAGATTGCTGTAGAAACAGGCTCCTGGTTCTGGGCGTACTCAACAGAGGAATTATATAACAGGGATCGTTGGCCGGATACATTGGACACACAGGAGTGGCTCAAATTCGGTTATAATACGGAAAATGACGAAATTCGCCACCAAATTTTGCTTAAGCTTCAGGACATGGGTGGACTTGAAATTTCCAATTCTTCGATGACAAATTTGGAAATTAACCCGGCTGGTATATCCAAAGCCAGTGGAATCGCTGAAGTGTGCGACCTGCTTGGCATTACTCTGGAGCAGGTGGTTGCCGTTGGCGACAGTCTGAATGACCTGGCTGTGATTCAAGCGGTTGGACTGGGCGTAGCAATGGGGAATGCTCAGGATACGGTTAAAGAAGCCGCTGATGTGGTCGTGGCTTCGAACAATGACGACGGCATTGTAGAAGTGATCCGTGATTATGTGCTTGTGTAATGAAACGAATGATGCAGCAAGCAGGATGAATGAACGAGAAGGAGGAGGCCCATGGACGTTGTAGGCTGGATTGTTGTCATTGTGCTGTTCATTGTGGGCATGGCTGGGGCGGTATATCCCGTATTGCCGGGGGCGCTCGCCATCTATTTTGCATTTTTTGTATACGGCTGGTTTTTCTCGTTTGCTCCATACAATGCATTGTTTTGGATTATACAAACATTAATCGTTGTTGCCCTTTTTGTTGCAGATTATGCTGTGAATGCCTGGGGAGTCAAGCGATTTGGCGGCTCGCGTCTGTCGGCGATCCTCAGCACTGTCGGGATTATTATTGGTCCCTTCGTTATTCCGGCATTTGGTCTGATTTTGGGACCATTTATCGGCGCTGTGCTGGGTGAGCTAATTGGCAAAGCCCCGCTGGACCGAGCTATTAAAGTGGGCTTTGGCTCTGTATTAGGCCTTTTTACCAGCACCGTGATGAAAGTGATTTTGCAGCTTGCCATGATTATTGTATTCTTGATTTGGGTGTTATGACCCGAGATTCGTTTTCGTTTATTATGATTTGCAGAGACAGAATCGACATGCGGCTCCGCACCGGTGATGGCTCAGGCCATGATTGTTTGTGCGGGGCTTTTGCATGCGTGTGAACAGCAAGAAAGAAGGGAACGCATTTTGTCCAATAAAGAAACATTCCTTAAAGGTACGCTTATTTTAGCCGCTGCCGCCTTGGTGGCCAGAGTGCTTGGTCTGGTACAGCGTGTTCCATTGGAGCATCTGCTCGGTTCCGTAGGGAACGCCTCGTTTACCATTGCGAACAACGCTTATTTGATGCTGCTCACAGTGGCTACGGCCGGTATTCCAAGCACATTGAGCAAAATGGTTTCAGAACGTTATGCACTGGATCGGCCTTCGGAAGCGCGACGTGTGTACCGTGCGGCTTTGATATTCGCAGCCGCGGCAGGCATTATCATTACAGCGCTGCTGTATTTTGGAGCGCCTTACTTTGCCGAGCATGTAGCAGGGGTTCCGCAATCCGCTTTGGCCATTCAGGCTTTGGCACCAGCATTACTACTGTTCCCTGCCATTGCTATGATGCGTGGATACTTCCAAGGGCGCGGTAATATGACCGCAGGCGGTATTTCACAAATTGTGGAGCAGGTTGCACGGGTAGCGACCGCTATTATACTCGCTTTTATTATTTTGAAGCTGGGTTATGGAGATCGCGAGGTTGCGGCCGGGGCCTCCTTTGGAGGTGTCATGGGAAGTCTTGGCGCTCTAGCGGTCATGTTGTACTACACGGTGAAATTGCGCCGCCAGGATCGACAGGACCGCCAAGATCAATTCCAAGAGGAAAGCTCCGCGCTACCGATGATGCGCATTTACAAAGATATTTTCAAGCTTTCCATTCCCATTGTATTGTCGTCTCTGACGGTTCCGGCGGTCAACTTTATTGATACGTCGATTGTGGTGAGACTGCTATCTGGTCAAGTGGGATTGGATCAGGCGACTACTCAGTTGGGTTATCTAGGCTCTCGGGCACAGAGTGTGGCGGGAATTCCGCCGATTTTGGCCATTGCGCTCAGCCAATCGCTCATTCCGATCATTTCAGCGGCATTTGCTCGTAAGGATGAGCAGCATTTACAAAATCAGATGACGCTGGCCTTGCGTATCTCTATTTTGACTGGAATGCCAATTGTGCTGGCTTTATGTGTAACCGCCTATTCTATTAATGGTTTACTGTTTAGCTCGCTTGGAGGCAGTGGTATCATCGCTGTTCTGACACTCGGAACGATATTTCAGATTACGATGATGACTTCTAATTCAATACTGATCGGTATGGGCAAGCCGCGTATTTCAATGGTTAATGTCATGGTCGGTATCGTCGTCAAGTTTGCAGCGAGCTGGCTGCTGGCTGGTTGGCTTGGGATTTACGGGATCATTGCCGCAACCGGATTATGTTTCCTCGTGATCACGTTACTGAATTTACGTGTGCTTAAAGGGATCGTCTCCTTTTCCATCATGGGCCGTCGCTGGGCAGGTTTCTTAACCGCAGTCATCGTCTCGGGAGCTATCGGATACGGTGTAAATGAAGCCAGTATCCTGCTGGTGCATCTGATGCCTGCGCGTGTAGCCTTCTTCATCGCGTGCTGCATTGCCGGTGCGACTGTACTGGTATGCTATTTGGTGTTGCTGGTTGTACTGCGCGTATTGCGCAGGGACGAGCTGGGCAACTACCCACGTATGTTGCAAAAGGTACTGCGCCCGTTAATGCGTCTACAGCGTGAGTCCACAGGACAACGAGGCTAAAAGAGTCCTCCAGTCTTTCAGTGGAAAGGTTGCAAGCTGTTATGGGCAACGTGGGCCATTGCTGTTTTTTGGATGCCATGGCGATGCTCATGGCGCATGGCAAATAACAGCGGTCGCCTTGGTTCGCTGAGATGCCCAAGTGTGGAGCCGTCCTGAAACCAGTCATAACGGGGGATTGGATCATAAGCTGTATCGGACCAGACGGCGTTCAGCTCCGGGCTGTACAGACGTTGTCCTGGCGGTAGCCATTCATGTGCTAAAAGCGTTGCACTTTCATCTGGAGAGTGCAGCGCTTTTTGTTCATTCGGGGTGAACAATCCGGGCCAATAGTCGCTGCGTGAACCCGTATGCGGCACACTGTTAGCGAATGCTGATACCTGGTCCAGCACCTGCTGATGGCCGAAGAGCATAGCATAGAGACTTTTGCCAAAGCCGATCCGCTCGTCCAAATGGCCGAAACGCTCCATCACTAGTCCAGCAAGTCCACCATTCAGCCCAAGTGGAAATATAACCTGATTAAGCTGGAGCCAGTCATGCAAATAAAAGCCCGGCTTGTGTGTCACAAATTTCTGAAAATACGGATCTTTTACCACACGTCCTTCAATATAGTTTTGTTCATTAATGATGAGCGCAACAGTCAACAGAGAGCTATCCCGCCAAGCCCAGAAGCGTTCCCAAAAGGGCTTCATGAATGGCGAAACGTGAAAATAAGGCAACAAATGAAAGCAACTCCGACCCAAATGGCGGCTGTGCATGTAGAGTTGCAACTGCGGATAAGCGTCCTGAAAAATAAGGGCGTTACAGCGCTCCAGTAGCCGATACAGCCATTCCTTTTCCTGTTCGCCGAACAGGTTGCTAATCAGTCCCCCTTTCAGATCGGTCATATTATAGCCGCCATTACGAGAAACCAGGTGGGCCAGTAATGCCCAGTGTAACTCCGGGTAGCCACGATAGCATTCAAGGTATGCGGCAGTCCGAGTGACGTTACTTCGATTTTCCTGTGCCGTATCGTTCTTGATCCGCTCCAGCAGCTCACAGTCTGTTTCGCATAAGGGCATATTCAGAGAAGAGGGACGCGTAGCGGGTCCGTTCACCAGCATTAACGCTTCAGCTTCATTCATAGCGGCCTGTGCTGTATGATAATCCCACGCTAGTTCACGCAAGGGGTAGCGTAATTTGCGGGATTCGGTCCAAGCCGCCCGTTTGCCCTCCCAAGCTTCCTCTGCAACACGGGGAACGGAACCCAGTAGCTTTAGCCCTCCTTGAAGCTGTCGAGATGCTGTATGGAGCCATTCGGTAAGAGACATGACTAAATAACCTCCTTTCCAATTGCAAGCATCCCCGTATCCTGCCAAGTATGTTGGGTATGCTGTTAGGATGTCGTCGCTTATGTGGATTCTTAAGTATATCTTTAGTATGCCTCAATGAGAGGGCTTCCAATCGGCATGTGAGCAGAATGGGGGAGTGTGCAAAAGCTTCACTTGGCGTTACAATAGAAAGTGCAATCTTTTCAGCATAAAAAGAATTTAAGGAGGAATCATCCATGCAAAAAATCGTCTCTCATGAAGACTTTAATAAGGCAATATCTACTCCCGGCGTAACGGTGGCTGTATTTAAGGCGGACTGGTGTGGGGATTGTCATTTCATTGATCCGTTCATGCCTGATGTGGAACAACAATATGCAGATAAGCTTACATTAATTGAGATTGATGTAGAACAGGCCGAAAGCGTCAGTCAAGAGCAAAATGTATTGGGGATTCCTAGCTTTATCGCTTACAGTGAAGGGCGAGAACTGGTACGTCTGGTGAACAGACTGCGCAAATCCCGCGAGGAGATTGAGCAATTTTTGGATCGGGCTGTTGAAGTCCATGCGAGCTTGGCAAAATAATGAATGCTGTACATGCATGAAGGTTACAAAGTGAATTTTAAACATCAAGACATTCAGAAAGCCGCTTCCTTCTAAGGGGGCGGCTTTCTCACGGACACGTTCACATTTTGTCAACAAAGCTCGTATGTCAAGGAACGATATATCAGTTATAATTACTTTAAGTGATCATTTCACAACATATAAAGTGAATAAATATTATATTTGGAAGGATACGGGTGAATTTGAATAACAAAATTAGAATATTAAAATGGCTGGCACTCGTAACATGTATTGTCATGTTTTTGGCTACCTTCGGTGGAGGTGTCGTGACACGGACGGATTCAGGTCTTGGCTGTGGCCGGGAATTCCCGCTTTGCAATGGCAAGCTGGTTCCGGCACATACGATCGCATCCCTTATTGAGTTCTCTCATCGTTCCGTTAGTGCCATGGCCGGGATTCTTTCTATCGCCTCATTTGTTGGCTTTTTGCTGTTTATGAAGCATCGGAAGGATTTACAGCTATTCTCGCTGCTCACGCTCTTGTTTGTCATCATACAAGGTGCCATGGGGGCGTTGGCTGTCATTTTCTCCCAATCGGCTGCTGTCATGGGACTGCATTTTGGCTTTGCGCTTATCGCCTTTGCCAGTGCAACTATGATGACGCTGGGGGCCTGGCAGGAGCACGCGGACTCACGCCACACTCCGCGTCTGATTCCTGGGCGTGTCAGTCGGGGCTATCGCAACTTTATATGGCTATCGACGATCTATACCTATATTGCTGTCTATTCAGGGGCGTTGCTTAGTCACTCGGTCATCCAGAAGGTTGTAAATATTGGGGGCTTCATATCTCCACTGCTGCTTCATCAGATTTCAGCCGGTCTGCTGTTCGTCATTATCTTGGCTGTGGGTCACTACTCATACCGTTATCACCCGAATCACCGAGATATCCGTATATTGGGTGTCGTGTCGGTCTTGTTAATTTTGCTTCAAGTGGTGATTGGAATTATCTTGTTGTACGTCAACAGACCTGAAATCTACATGTTTATCGTGCTGGGACATATGCTGGTGATTGCATCGTTGTTCTCCGTTTTGGCTTATCTGAGCTATCGTGTATGGCAATTGTCACCGGACCGCAAGCTTGTTCCGACCCAAGCACAACGTACCTAAGCATTTCATAGATCATAGTGAAGCGGATTTTTGCCCAAGAGGCGTTTAAACACGTATAATAGCATATAAGAAACAAACCAGGCCCACGAGTTTCTCGAGGGCTTGATTTGCTTAGGAGGAGTCGTCCAGTTGATCTACCAGAATTTGCGCCAATTTATTGAAGCGCTGCGTAAAGAAAATCATCTTAAAATTATAGAGGCACCTGTCGATCCTTACTTGGAGCTGGCTGAGATTCATCGAAGAGTCATTGAGGAAGAAGGGCCGGCACTGCTGTTCACGAATGTAAAAGGAACCCCGTTTCCTGTAGCCAGTAATCTGTTTGGCACGAATCGCCGTGTAGATATGGCTTTTGGCCCGCGACCTGAGCAACTGATGGATGCGATTGTCGGAGCCACCAAAACATTGTTTCCACCTACACCCAAAGCATTGTGGAATGAACGTGGCCTGATTAAGGACATGCTAAAAGTAGGGCTAAAAACAGTATCTCACAGCGAGGCCCCTGTATTGGGAGTTCACCGTACAGAGGCTCCGTTAGCGCCACTGCCTAAAGTGACCAGTTGGCATGAGGATGGAGGGCCGTTTATTACGCTTCCACTCGTGTATACCGAGAAGCCAGGTCAGCCCAAGGATCATAATCTGGGGATGTACCGCATTCAGATTTATGATGATCAGACGACGGGCATTCACTGGCAAATTCATAAAGGCGGCGGTTTCCATTATCATGAAGCGGAGCTGCGTAATGAGCCATTGCCTACGACGATTATCATTGGTGGCCCGCCTGCCCTGATTGCGTCTGCCATTGCTCCAGCACCGGAAAACTTGCCTGAGCTGCTGCTGGCTTCGCTTATTATGGGAGGCAAGCTGCCCATGACAGAAGATCCGCTTGGGGGTCACCGGATTCCAGCAGAAGCAGAATTTGCAATCAGCGGTTATGTGCCGCCTCATGAACGCCGTCCGGAAGGCCCGTTTGGTGATCATTTTGGATATTATTCATTACAGCATGATTTCCCTGTATTTCATGTCAAACATATGCATCACCGCAAGGATGCCATTTATCCGGCAACCATTGTAGGTAAGCCTCGGCAAGAAGACTACTATCTCGGTGAGTTTTTGCAACGTCTGCTGTCGCCTGCATATCCGCTTGTGATGCCTTCCGTCAAGTCCCTGTGGGCGTATGCGGAAACGGGCGTACATGCGCTGGCAGCGGCAGTCGTACGTGAAAGCTACTCCCGTGAAGCGCTTGTATCCGGTTTTACTATTTTGGGTCAAGGTCAATTATCGTTGACCAAGTTCCTGATGCTGACGGATCGAGTCATTGATTTATCTGACTTTAACCTGCTGCTGGAAACCATTCTGGAGCGATTTAATCCAGCAACGGATTTATTTATTTTCAATCACACGTCACACGATACACTCGATTACACAGGCCGCAAGCTGAATCATGGTAGTAAGGCGATCCTGATGGGGATAGGTGAGCCTGTACGTGAATTGCCTCGTGCTTATGAGGGAGGCGATCTGCCGGGAATTCGTGAAATTAAGCCCTATTGCGGAGGATGCCTCGTCGTATCGGGTGCGTCTTTTGAGCAGGAACCTGAGCTGGCGGCACGTGTTTTGGAGCGACTAGCAGCGGGTGAGCAAGAGTGGCCGCTCGTCTTTATTGTGGACGATGCCAAAGAAGTTGTTCGCTCTCAAGCCTCGTTCCTGTGGACGGTATTCACACGCTTTAACCCGGCTACGGATATGTACGCGGACAGCGAAGTGCGTTTGCATCATCTGAACTATAAGCTGCCGATTGTAGTGGATGCGCGTATGAAGCCGGGGTATCCGGATGAGGTGTTACCGCGTGAGGATATTGTTAAGCTTGTAGATCAACGATGGACGAGTTATTTCGCTTGACGCCCTAATGAAACCTACAGCCGGATTTTACATTTATAAGGAGGCGTAAGCATGATACGCAAGCTACTGGGTGAGCCGCCACGTGTGAACAAGGGCATCTTGCTGGATGCCATGAATAGCATGTCAGATATGTTGAACCTGCTGGAGCGGCAAATTCAGGCTGGTGGAGATCCGACCCACGATTTTCGGAAGGCGGATATTTTGACACGCGGTCTAATGTCATCTCTGGATGAACTGGAGCAGAGCCATCATGCTGCCGCCTTTTTCCGTATGAAAGTGAAAGCCGGATATGCTGAAGATATGAGCGAGGATGAAAAATCCGACTATGCATTATATGTTTTCTTTTATAAAGATGGGTTTGTGAGGGTATTCTCCATTTTAGATAAGCTGGGTAACTGGCTGAATGATCTGTGTGATTTAAAAACAGGGCAGTATAAGGCTCATTATTCGTATTTTACCGTGTTGCGGCAGCTCAAGTATCTCAAAATGCATCCTGTATTGACCGATAATTTAATTGATATCAAGGACACATACAACGATGCCATCAATCGGCTGCGTAAGCGTCGGAATACGGAGATACACTATATGAATACGGAAATGCAGGATGATCTCTGGCAACGACACCGAGCTTTGTATGGAAAAATCCAACTGGAGGACCTCGATCACCATTTGGAAGATTTGCAGCAGGGCTTGGAAATGGTGTGTCGGTCGCTGTCAAACGCCTTTACTTATACTGCGAAACAATGGGAGAACCGGGCAGTACGCCCAAAAATATGATAGAAAATATCCTTTGACAAAGCTATGTAAACTATCTATACTGAAACCTAGTTTCAGAAAAATGCTTGAATTATATTTTTTTATATAAACTTAACGGACAGCTAAAGCTGGAGTTTAACATATTTTTCTTATCCAGAGAGGTGGAGGGACTGGCCCGATGAAGCCCGGCAACCCGTTCTTTCCCGGTGTAATACACTGGGAGGGAACATGATGGTGCTAATTCCTACAAAACCGCTAGAGTTATAGCGATTTTGGCAGATGAGAAAAGGTTCGCAAGGTGGGGCCCTTTTCATTCTGTGAAAGGGGCTCTTTTTTGTATAAATAAATAGCGATTTTATACAATCCTGAGAGATGACAACTGGTTAAAAGGGTAAGGAAGAAGTGAAGGGGGTCGCAGCACGTTGATAGAGCTTAAGCAGTTAACCAAGCATTATGGCAAAGGTAACCGACGCGTTAATGCGCTGTCTGGGTTGAATCTTTCTATAAAGCGTGGAGAAATATTCGGGGTGATTGGTCACTCCGGGGCGGGGAAAAGTACATTGATCCGCTGTATTAATTTATTGGAACGCCCTACTTCAGGTGAAGTATGGGTAGACGGGGTAAACCTCACCACTGTGAGTCAATCCCAATTACAAATGCAGCGCCGAAAAATCGGAATGATTTTTCAGCATTTTAATTTGTTGTCCTCGGCGACGGTGTATGACAATATTGCATTTCCATTGCGGCTGGTAAACACGCCCAAGCAGAAGCTGGACAAGAAGGTTCGTGAACTGCTGGAATTGGTGGGTCTCGAAGAACACAGTGGAAAATATCCGTCACAGCTCTCAGGTGGACAGAAGCAACGGGTAGGAATTGCACGGGCGCTGGCTAGTGATCCTCATGTATTGCTGTGTGATGAAGCGACTTCAGCGCTTGATCCGCAGACGACGGGGTCTATCCTGAAATTGCTGCTGGATATTAATCAACGTTTTAATTTAACCATCGTACTGATTACACATGAAATGCATGTCATTCAAAGCATCTGTGATAAAGTTGGCGTCATTCATCAGGGCGACATCGTGGAGCAAGGTCCGGTGGCGGAAGTATTTTTGAAGCCGCAGCACCAGGTAACCAAGGACTTTATCCAACGGGAGTCAGAACATCCCGAAGAGTTACAAGCAGCGATTGCGGCAGCAGGTGGCGGCGAGTCAGCGCAGGTGGTGCGTATCTCCTTCTTGGGCAGCAAAACATATGATGCGATTCTGTCGCGTACGGCTCGAAGTACTGGTGTTGATTTTGCGATCTTGCAGGGAACCATATCTACGATTAAAAATGTACCCTATGGACAGCTAATCGTTCGTTTTGAAGGAAATCATGAGGATATAGAGCATACGCTGCGCGAAGTGTCTGGGCAAGGACTTGATGTGGAGGTGATCGGACAATGAGCGAACTTGATTTTTCACAAGTGAGTTGGGAAGAGCTAGGGAATTCTACGCTGGAAACCCTTCAGATGCTCGGTGCATCCGCATTGTTCACCCTCATTATTGGTTTGCCGCTCGGCATATTATTGTTTCTGGCGAGTCGCTCCTCGTTGACTCTGATGAAGGTGATATACATTGTATTATCATTCATCGTTAACATTTTACGTTCCGTACCCTTTATCATTTTGATCGTTGCACTTATTCCTTTTACACGATCGCTGGTAGGTACCTCGACCGGGGTGTTGGGAACCATCCCACCTTTGGTTATCGGGGCTGCTCCATTCTTCGCACGTCTTGTCGAAACGTCTCTGCGTGAAGTGGACAAGGGCGTCATCGAAGCCGCACAAGCGATGGGTGCCTCGACAGGACAAATTATCCGGCGTGTGCTGTTACGTGAGGCACTTCCGGGTCTGCTCGCTGCATTAACCATTACCGTCGTTACACTCGTATCCTACACGGCAATGTCCGGGATGATCGGGGGCGGTGGACTAGGTACACTGGCTATCAACTACGGCTATTATCGTTATGAAACGGCTGTAATGATCGTTGCGGTCGTGCTGATGGTTGTATTGGTACAATTGCTGCAAATGGCGGGAGATCGCCTCGTGCGGCATTATACTCGAAAATAGGGAAAACATATAGATATCCTTATTGATCAGGACGTCTGCTCCTGAATATTACAAATTATTGGAGGGGTAATAACATGAAGAAATGGGTATTGGCTGTATTAAGCTTGACATTAATTGCGGTGCTGGCTGCTTGCGGTACAAAGAGCACAACATCGGATACAAACAATGCAAACGAAAATACAGGCGGATCACCACGTGAAGTGGAGCTGAAAGTTGGAGCTTCTCCTGTGCCACATGCGGAAATTTTGGAAGCAATCAAGCCTCAGTTGGAAAAAGAGGGGGTTCGTCTCCAAGTCGTTCAGTTTAACGACTATGTACAGCCGAACGTTCAATTGTTTGACAAGCAGCTGGATGCTAACTTCTTTCAACATGTACCTTACTTGGATGTGATGAACAAAGAGCGCAAAATGGATTTGGTTTCTGTGGGCGCGGTTCACCTGGAGCCTTTCGGCATCTACTCCCAAAAATATAAAAAGCTTGATGAACTCCCAGATGGCGCAACTGTAGCCATTCCGAACGATGCGACAAACGGAGGCCGTGCTTTGCTGTTGTTGGAGAAACAAGGTCTGATCAAGCTGAAAGACGCAAGCAACATTGAAGCTACAGTAAAAGATATTACTGAAAATAAGAAAAACCTGAAATTCAAGGAGCTGGAAGCGGCTATGCTGCCACGTCAGTTGCCTGAAGTAGACATTGCGTTGATCAACACGAACTACGCTTTGGAAGCGAAGCTGAACCCTACGAAGGATGCACTGGCACTGGAAGACAAGGATTCTCCTTATGCTAACGTTCTGGTAGCACGTCCTGATAATAAAGATTCCGAAGCGATTCAGAAGTTGCTTAAAGCTTTGCAATCTCCAGAAACTAAAAAATTCATCGAAGATAAATACCAAGGCGCAATTATCCCGGCATTTTAAGTAGGGAACAAGAACGCATTGCACGCAACCCCCAGATTCTCTTGAACAAGAGAACTGGGGGTTTCTTTTTGGATGGAGTTGTAGGGGAAGCTTAAATATTTTATACTTGGGGGTGACCGTTCTCTGTGAAGAGGAGGAAAACTGTTGAGAGACAAAGTCGCACTCATAACGGGCAGTGCCAAAGGTTTAGGTAAGACGACCGCTCTGCGTCTGGCGGATGAAGGCTGTGATATTGCGCTAAATTATGTGCATAGCCAAGCTGAAGCCGAAGCGCTTAAGCAGGTGATTGAGTCCAAGGGAGTACGCTGCCTGTCTTTACAAGGGGATATCTCTGTTCAGGAAGATATCACGAGGCTGATTGGTGAAGTACAGGATCGGCTAGGCGGAGTCGATATTATGGTGAATAATGCCGGACCGTTCATCCGGGAACGCCGTCTGTTTGCGGATTACAGTGTAGCTGAGATTCATGCCATGATACAAGGGAATCTGGTCGGTACCATGTTGCTGGATCATTTGGTATTGCCTCACATGCGTAGCCAGCAATGGGGACGTATTATTCATTTTGGCTTTGGTCATGCTGGAGAAGCAAGGGCTTGGCCGCATCGCGCCGTCTACGCAGCCGCTAAGGTGGGGCTGGTGTCTTTTACGAAATCACTGGCTGTGGAGGAAGCTCCTTATGGCATTACGGTCAATATGATCTGTCCAGGGGATATTCGAGGAGCAAATAAGGAAATGTCAATCGCCGATGTCATCGGCATGCAGGATAAAGAGACACCGCGTGGACGTCCGGGGAGCGGAGAGGACATTGCGCGAGTGATCGCCTATTTGTGTGAGGAGCATTCGGATTTTATAACAGGTAATATTATGGATGTATCGGGAGGATTGGACCCCATTCGGCCAACCATATAAGCTTGAGTGCTCCCTCAGACGCTGTAACACAAAAAAGAGTCTTGAGCTTCGTTACCGAAGTCAAGACTCTCATGATCATTATGCATCAAGCATTAGAATACTTGTACCACTTCTTGGACGCCGTCGACTTCTTCGAGAAGAGCACGTTCAATCCCTGCTTTCAGCGTGATTGTGGAACTTGGGCAACTGCCGCAAGCGCCTACCAGCTTCAGCTTAACGATGCCGTCTTCAACGTCAACCAGCTCAACGTCGCCACCATCGCGTTGCAGGAACGGACGGAGCTTATCCAGTACATCAGCTACTTCATCATACATTTGAACGCTTTGTGTTTCGCTCATTAGAATTCAACTCCTTTCCTATACCTTTATTATTATATTACAAAGCGGGCCAAATTAAAATGCCCGTCATCCAAAGCAGGTGAAAAAATGTTAAGACCTATTATTGAGTTTTGCACCAGTAATATGCATTGGGGTACCGATGAGATCATGTCCAAGCTGGAACAGAATCCAGATTATGATGTGATTGAATACGGCTGCCTAAGCAATTGCGGTCAGTGCAACGCCGAACCCTATGCGATGGTCAACGGCGAGATTGTATCCGCAGATTCAGCAGAGCTTCTGTACGAAGTGATTATGAACAAAATTAAGGAAGCTGAAGCATGGGATAACCTAGATTTGGATTGAAAGGCTCTGTTAGCCAGCTCCTTTTTGTAGAGAATATACATGATGCAAACACTCAAGAAACAAAGAAGACCTGCTCTGAGAGCGGGTCTTCTTTGTTTGTTTAGCATACGTTTAGCCAAAATGGCGTTTGGACTTCCAGAGCACACCGCTTTTAAGCAGGCGTGGTACTCGTCCGCGCAATGAGGTACTGCCCATAAAGCCATAGCCGAACCCGGCCTTCTTGCCAAGTGCGCCTAATGTACCGCGCAGCTTTAAAGGATGCGGATGAGGCGTTTGACCTTTCCACAGGTCGCGTACAATGTGTGCGATCTGCTCCCCTTGCACTTCTGCCGCTTGAGCGCTTGGAGAGTAGGGAAGGCTCGCACAGTCTCCGACCACATACACCTCAGGATGGTCCGGTATTTGATAATATTCGTTGAGCACGATGCGGCCCTGAGGGTCTTTAGGGACGGCTAAATCCTGCACAATTTTTACCGGCTGAATCCCCGCTGTCCATACCACTGCATCCGTTACAATTTGCTCGTCACGGTTATAAATAGCCCCCGGCTCAATACGGGAAACCGCAACATGATTCAGGGCATTAACCTGATGCTCCTTGAACCAAGCATGTACATAGGCAGACAAACGTTGCGGGAATGCCGACAGCACCCGCTCGCCCCGATCCATAATGGTAATATTCAAATCCGTACGGCTTTCACGTAACTCCGCAGCAATCTCAACACCGCTAAGACCACCGCCTACAATATGGACATGTCCATATGGCTTGATTTCGTTCAAGCGCAGATAGGTTTGGCGGGTATGGTTAAACGACTGGATCGTACAGCTGTGTTCTTCTGCCCCCGGTGTATTGTGAAAGCGGTCGGTACAACCCAACGCAATGACAAGCTGGTCATAGGGCAAGGGTTCACCGTCTTGAAAATGGACCATTTTATTCTCCAGATCCATCGAGGTGACCTCTCCATATTTGCGAATAAGACGTTGTTCATCTGGAAAATGCACCCGCAAATCAAAATCAGATACCGTACCTGCCGCGAGGGCATAGTATTCTGTTTTTAACCCCTGAAAGGGCATTCGATCCACTAAAATAACTTGAACATCGTCGGGAATGTGTTTATCCAGCAATTCTTTGGCAATGGTAAGGCCGCCATAGCCGCCCCCCAGAATAACGAAATTTTTCATCAAAATCCGCCTTCCTTTCGCTACCGTGTCCCCGGCAAATGGTCTGGTGTCTCGTTGATCTAACACAAGTTTTTGTTGTTATAAAACCCGAGAATCGGGCCTGCCTTTGGCAGGCAGACCAGCGTATTCCGAGGCAGCATGATGCTGCATGGTGTGAGTAATGGGGATGAAATGCTCGCGGGAAATCTGAATCCGATATTACATTTATTCGAAAACTTCGATTTCGTTATAGAAGGTGTCCCGTTCAACAGGTATGCGTCCGGCACCTTTGACCAGCCAGATCAGCTCTTTACGGGTCAATCCGGCAGGGGTCAAAGCACCTGCGGCGTGGCTGATCTGCTCGCGCACAATCGTGCCATGCACGTCTGATGCGCCAAAGGTGAGAGCGACCTGCGTCAATTGCGGGCCAATATTAATGAAGTAAGCTTTGACATGGTCGATATTGTCCAGCATCAGGCGGCTGATCGCAATGGTTTTGAGATCCTCGTAAGCGGAGTTCCGGCGCATGATGTTGGCGTTTTTGCTTTTCGGCTGCATGGACAGTGGAATAAATACCATAAATCCGTTCGTTTCGTCCTGCAATTCACGAATTTGCAGCATATGTTCAATACGATCCTGATACGATTCGACCGAACCGTACAGCATGGTCGTATGAGTTTTCATGCCGAGATTGTGGGCCGTGCGATGTACTTCGAGATAGCGGTCCACGTTGGCTTTCGTAACACGCATCTTCTTCCGATATTCGTCGGACAAGATTTCTGCGCCACCACCAGTCAGGGATTGAAGTCCAGCCTTTTGCAGCTCCTGAAGCACTTCTTTAATACTCAAGCCGCTTATGCGTGTGAAAAAGTCAATTTCCGCTGCTGTGTAAGCTTTCAGTGTAACGTGGGGATATTTTTCATTCAGAGCCTTCAATGAGTCTACATAGTATTGGAAAGGCACATGATTATTATGACCACCGACGATATGGAATTCTCTTACTCCCGGATGGATGTGTTGCTCTACATAATCAATCATTTCCTGCCCGGACAACGTATAAGAGCCGTCCTCCCCCTGATCCTTGCGGAAATTGCAGAACGCACAGCGCGCTTCGCATACATTGGTGAAGTACAGGCTCATGTTTTCGATAAAATAAACCTTTTTTCCGTTCTTGCGTAAATTAGCTTCGTTAGCCAACTGACCCAGTGTGAGGATATCGTCAGTTTCATACAAATATATACCGTCTTCAAGGTTTAAACGAATACCGTTCTGTACCTTTTCTACAATTTCCGCCATTCTGCGGTCTGTAAAAGGTGTAACTAATGTGGACATGCCTATTCCTCCTTCAAGTTGCTCTGTGCGAGGCTGTCCGCCAAATCAGCGGCACAAGCGCTAAGTGCGCACAGGATGTCCCGTTCCGTCGGTAAGAATCCGGCAGCGCGGATATACGATATGTGAAAAATGTTACAATGCCAGGCTACAATGATGAATATCTCAAAATATCGCCTTTGAAATGACAAATTTCCGACAGTTTCTTTTACACACTCTTCACCTATTATAAACCTCACACCACCGGTGTTCAATACAAACGAATAGAAAAACAGGTCTTTAAGCCTGTAAGGGAAGGACATTCCATGACTTGAGCACCTGCAAATAGTGGAGTATACTGAAGGGGAACATGAAGTAAAAGAGGAGGATGGAGCTATGATTAACATCACCGATTCCGCTGCTGAGCGTTTGAAGGATATGCTGGAGCAGCAGGAAACGCCGAATATGTTTTTACGTCTGGGTGTTACGCCGGGCGGTTGCACCGGATTTTCGTATGCAATGGGCTTTGACGACAACGAGACGGATCAGGATATATATATGAACGTACAGGATATGAAGATTGTAGTGGAAAAGGAAAGCATCCGCTACCTGGACGGTCTGGAAATCGACTTTGAAGAGTCTGGAATGTCAGGCGGCTTCACGATTCATAATCCGAATGCTGTAGCTACATGCGGCTGCGGTTCAAGCTTCCGTACGGCTACGGATGCCGGAAAACCGAACGAAGAGCCTTGTTAAACCGCGCTATATCAACGTTTTGTCTTCCGATGATCTGTTCGGAGGCCGATACGTTAGCCTAGCGGAATAGGTGTTCGGGATTGCAGATTGTAAGCGGGAATTTGAGCGTTAACAATCCCGTATGATGAACGTTAACAACCCCAAAACATGCGATTTAGGGTTGTGAATTACGACCTCTACAGCGGTATAGTCACGTACTATACTTATGTGGAGGTCTTCTTTATTATGGCGTTAAAGAAACGTGAAAGACGGGTGCCCGCTGGCGGGAGGTTAGCGCGCGAGTATCCGCAATTATCACTTGAACAAGCGATCGACTTCGTTATAAGTGCGAAGAAGTCAGAGGGCTTACGTGAACGCTCGCTCAAGGACTACGCGAAGCATTACGGGTATTTTATCGCTTGGTTACGCGAGAAACATCCGGAAATTCAATATGTCGAGGATATCACGACGGAAATAATTCGGGACCATGTCGCGTATATGAAATTCGATAAGGTTCGTTATTCCGGCCACAAAAATATACCTACGGAGAACCAACCCGTCGGGCTATCCGATACGACCGTTAATATCCGTCTTCGTACGTTGAAAGCGATATTTAATCAAATGGAACGTGATGAGCTTATTGAGGTCAATCCGGTCGCTAAAGTACGGCTGCTGCGTCAGGACGTTGACCTCACGAATTGTCTGACTGACGACGAGGTAAAGGCGATATTGGCGCAACCTAAACAGCGTGACTTTGTTGGGTATCGGGATTACGTGGCAATTGCGCTACTACTTGACTCGGGTTGTCGTGTATCGGAAATGCTTAGTCTCCGTATATCTGATATAGACTTTCAAACACGATTTATCACGTTGAGCGGTGAAGTGAACAAGAACCGTAAGCCTCGGATGGTCCCTATATCCGCGCATGTGGCAAAATTGTTATTACAGTTAATAGAGGAGAACCGCCAGTATTTCACAACGGATCGCATATTCATGTCTTGTTACGGTGATCCGGTAAGCGCGAACCACTTCAATAAACGACTGAAACATTATGGAGAAAAAGCGGGTGTAGCCGGTAAGAAGATGACGGCACACGTTTACCGCCATACTTGGGCTCGTGCGATGATACTTAACGGGGCCGATCCATTCACCGTACAGAAAATGGGCGGGTGGTCCGACATACGTACGATGCGTCGGTACATTCAGATGGATACGAACGATATACGGCGAAGTCATGACGAGTATTCGCCAACATCACGCTTTATTAAGAAGCGAGTTTGATAACGACGCTCATCTCTTCGGAGGTGGGCGTTATTTTACATATTAGGAAAATATCATTGGAGAAACCAAAGTGTATTACGAAGTTTGGTCTTAGTAAATTGTGGTATGTTGCGAGAGTTGTTTTATGTATAATTGATTTAGGCAGGCGAGAGACCGGGTGGTGATTAAATCACATCCTTTCAGCTTTTCAATTTAATTTTTAGCGGCATTTCATCCATTGTTGCGTTAGTTGCATTAATAATTAAGCTTATAGAAAGAAAAAAGTAACCGGCTGTCTCTTCCCAGGAGACCGGTTACTTTGACGAAAATAATGAGGAAAGGAGTTAAAATACCTCGCCTGCCCCTAAAAAAGTGAGTTTAAGTATAAAAAATATATTTAAACTCTTATTTTCATCTTAATTTTATGCCTTAGTTCCCTCAATATCAATACATTTCATTATATTTAGTTGTAAAGCATATACCAGTCACCAAATCCTCGAAAAGTACGGAGTTGCACCGGATTTCGGAATGTGGCAAATCGGAGTAGACATTGTTTCGTACGCGTTGATCGGGACTGGCGTGTACTCGACGTTCAAGACGGAGCAGAAGACGGAAGATACGAAGTAACGGACTTTAACGGACTCATTTGCGCGGGAAATTGCGTGAGTGGGTCCGTTTTTGTATTCGATGAGCTAATGGATTAAACTCTCTCTTAATAATAGGAGAGGAGTTTGAACATGGACTACAAAGAGAAAAGAAAGAAAATCATTGAACAAAAGCAGAACAAGGAGCTATTGGAGATGGATGAAGCTATAACTGGCTTCCTTCAGTCAAGGAAACTCAAAAATCTGACCGAAAATACACATGATTTTTACTTTCAAACCTTGAGTAAGTTCAAAGAATTTCTGGCCGAAAATGATATATCACGCCCTATAGACGTAATTACGGAGGACGTATACGAATTTATACAACGTAGATTAGACATAGGTAATAAAGCGTCTACAGTCAACAAATATATAAGAGGTTTGCGCGCGTTCTTTAATCACTTACATAGCTCAGGCTACTTAAATGAAAACCCAATGGAACCGATTGATAAGCTTGTTGAAGAAAAGCGCATTAATCGCACGCTAAGTCGCGAACAGGTTGTTGCGTTATTGGACGCGCCTGATAGAGGTACGATAGCCGGCTTCCGCGCATACGTTTTCCTGCTCGTTCTCTTGGATACGGGAATACGCTTGGAGGAGGCGTTGACCTTTCGTGTCCATGACGTTTACTGGCAGGAGCAAGTGATTCAAATTTACGGGAAGGGCCGCACTGAACGCGTTGTGCCATTCAGCGAAACTTTGGCGCTAAGATTGCGTGAATATCAGGAGATGCGTGGAGAGCAGGAACACAATATTTTCTTCGTGAATGCGGAGGGTCAGCCGCTTAGACGACGCTATGTACAGGAGCAGATAAGCGATTACGGAAAACTGGCGAATATCAAGGGAGTTCGCGTATCATGCCACTCGCTGCGGTATACGTTTGCGCGCAATTACTTAATGAACGGCGGTGATATTGTCTCGCTTATGTCGATCATGGGCCACAAGACGCTGGAGATGGTGAAGCTCTATGCAGAAATGTACCAGCCGGATATCTCCATACAGCATACGAAATATTCACCGGTAAATTCGATACTAAACGATTAATAGGAGGAATAGTGCATGAAAAACCGATACGTATACCCGGCCATATTCGATTACCCAGGCGAAGGATCAGACGATGGAATCTCGGTCAGTTGCGTAGGTGGGTCCGTTTTTCTTTTGAATATAGGAAAAATATACTAGATTATGGGCTGGGTACGTAGTAAAATATGTCTATATTAGTCGAGAGGATGTATTTTATGGAGGAATTAAGTAGCAGTATAAACCTAGATAAGCAAAAGCAGTCTACGCCGTTAAATAAACTCGCTATAGTTGCGACCGTTTTATCCGGAGTCACTATCATTGCAGGGGTCATTGCTTTGATAGTAGTGAATAATAATTTCAAAGCACAAGTTACAACGCTCAAAACTGAGAATGCGGCGCTGATTAAAACTGTGAAGGCTGTAACAGTAAAGCAGTCTTCAATTGAGAGTGACATACACAGTCTTAAAATAAGTACCGTTTTTCAACGTATAGCTCACACGGTTGAAGGAGCACTAGTCACGGACGATTTTGTAGTTAATCGTATCAACATATATACGGAAGATGCAGATACTAAATTGACTGGAATCAATATTGACCTCGAAAATCAACCACGTATGGCATTAGCCTACAAACAGAGCGGACAGTATAATATTTCAGATCGGGAGTTAAGAGCGAAAATTAAACCAATTGTGAATCAAGTTGAGGAATACTATAAGAAGTTTCCAGACACACTCGATTGGACGAGTAGTACCCCTGTAAATATAACGGTTAAGAATTACTCGATAGCAACTGTACAAAATAGTGAAGTGAAGCTAGTAGGTGAAAAATAAAGTATATTCAGTATACTTCATCGTATTTTCACCGCAAATAAGCGCCGTAACTCCGCTCTGAATACCTATAAGGGTAGAGCCATAAACGCCTAATTTCACGTTAAAAGCCCGTGTCCTCAACGCAGAGGATTGCGGGCTTTTTCGTTGTTTATAATCGGGAATTATGGAGTAGTTAGAAAAACGTGATCATTCATCTCGTAAACTGTCCCATTAACGACAATAAAGTTAGCATCTGCGTTTGGTTGTTCTATGAAACCCGAATCAATGGGATTTTGTAAATCTTCAAGTGAAAAAACATAGATAATGATATTAGCGGCATGACAGAAAGCAATATCCTCTGGCTTTTGTAATTGCTCAGGTACTTGTCTCAAGACGGCACCTCCTATTCTTCTAACAAGAGTATACCACACTTGATGAATGTTCTGTCGCAATGTTTACCGTAAAATCAACGTGTATCAGGACACTAAAGCCTGCGTTAGGGGATACGGAAGGGTACGATTGGGGGCGCTAATTTAACGCTGATTTCACGTAATTACAAAGGGAATTGATTTCGCGTATGCCCTCGCTTATTGAGTCTATGCGTGCGTTAACGTTGTCGATCTTATTTATCGTAACGCGTTGCTTGTGATTTAGTTCGAGGACGAGTGCGTGAATTACGTCGTTCATTTCCATAATAGGCCTCCTGCGTAAAAAAGACCGCGAGATTAACGGTCTTCTTTTTTTAGTTCGGTACTTTCTTTGGTACTCGTTATGTATTCAATACGAATTAGCTTTGCTATATCGTCTATTTCAAGAACGTTAATAATTTTCTCTAGTACCTGACGTGGAAACATTTTATTCTTGTTTCTAACCATCTCCGAAATTGTCGCCTCTCGAATACCAGTTAATTCAGAGAGCTTTTTCTGCTCCCATCCTTTCTCAAGTAGAAGATTTTTCAAATCACAAACAAGTGTCCTATTATTCAAAAATTTTCCCCTCTTTCTTTTAAACATTGATTGTGAAATAACGAAAAACGTAATTTATGTGTTGACAATAACGAAAAACGTAATTATAGTTAAATTACGAAATACGTAATCAAATATAGAAAGTTTCATTTACTTACCGAGCAACATCGTACTGTTCCAAGCTACGCCGCAACTCATCTTATAATCCGCTAGGAGGCGCAATCATATGTCAATCACGTTAGGTTTCATCCGTAATCGTCGCGAAAGTAACGTCATCATCACGGTCGGAAGCGGCCGCACTCGCCAAGAACTCCGCGTTACATCGGAATTATTCTTCACTATTATACCGCAAGCTAATCCGTATCTCTACGGTGACATTGTCCAAGCCACTCCGGCACAGCTCGTTGAACTTGGCTTTGAATTAGACGCAGAAATGAAGCGCGAAGTCTTCCGTGTTGTACGCCCGCTAGTTACTCCGGCTCAAGTTCGCTACGTACTCGATCCGATCACAGGGAACTACATAGTTCGGTACGTCGGCACACGTCAGGAGCTCGTCATACAGGCGCGGGCGTTTTGGAAGACAACGGGAGTCAGTCGGCGGTCGCCGCTCGGTAGTTTAACGCTGTCAATGGACGTCATGAGTGAACTCGGATTCATCGTAGGGAAGGGAGGCGCACAGATTGAACGCAGTAACCAATTTATCAACTACGCGTAACATCGTATTGTCACGTAAGGCTCGTAAACGTATCGTCGCTGTACTCAGGTTTATCTATGCTGTCGTATTGATCACGCGAGAGGTGTTGACGTAATGACGTACTTGGAAATATTTACGGATTATCGACTCGGATCGGAAACCTACGGCGATGCGTTGATGATCGCGTCCCGCTTTTACACACTTGCGGTAGGCGACGTATTGGAGAGTTCACACTTCACCGATGCAGAGCGTATCCAGAGGTTAAAAGAGCTAAATTCAGCGTTTAACAACGTATTTCCGAACGGAGGCGTTTCTTAATGGTGGCCGATCACTGTTATAGATGCGTCGTCGAGTTCGGAGACATCCGCATGACCTTTCCGGTATACTTGCCGTGCCAGCTTACGAAGGGCGAACTTCGGGCTATTGCGATCGAGCAGGCGGTTCAGAACGCGAATGACACCGGACATAACGTTACGGCTACCGACATTAAGCCGGTCGGATTTAAATACGAAGGAGCGTACGAAAATGGAGACTAAAACAAACGTATTGGAGAAAGCGGCGCTTGCTTACGGTCCGTACGACCTGCCGCATATGTATGAGCTCGTGGAGGGCGTTTTGTACGCTGACCGTTATTTCTTTCATCTTGAGACAGGGATTTTGTGGCTTCGTCACGTCCGCAAAGTCGAGCATCCGGAACACACGCACTTATTTATCGACGGTGACTCGGGCGGCCTTCAACTCGGGAAGAATGTTCAGCGCGGCTTGTTGGAAGTTGTTACGGAAGTCCTCGATCATATCCGCGCCATGAACGGCTTAACGTTTTTGGTCGACGAGCTCCTTTGGTTGGATGATCGCGGTGATATCGAATTGAATCTCGTTAAGAAAAAGGGATAACGCGCACTCCGATGAGCCTACGTTTGTTCGGAATGACGCCAATCATTTCGGACATTCAACGGGGAGGAGACGCGCGTGTATTTATCAGGCTGTCTTTGCGCCAACATCGGCAGTCAAACGCTTCACGTCCGTACTTTATGCGGACGCCCGGCCTGCGCTAACAGGTCGCTGCTTTAACGCTGAGTAGCGCTAACTGCTCGGCACTTCCGGTCGGTCTACGTAAGACGCGCCAACGTCTCGTAGGCTGGCCGGCTTCATTAGAACGAAACTCGGGTTTCCTTTTAGTTACAACGCGATGCGGAAGCGGCAACCTCCGTTCAGGCAGGCGTAGTTCACATAGATTGGACGATCGGCCGGTAAATCCGGTTCAGGCACCGGTCGTCTGCTTGTTATATCGAGTAATACGCAGGATAGGAACATAGGTTCCGTTTTATTGCGAAAAAGAGCAGCGTAAATACTAAACAACGCCTATTCAACGGATATACTCCGCAGGATAGGCGTTGTTTTTGTTATTTCTTCCGCTCACTTACGCCGAGGTAGTCCTTCAGCGCGTCTTGCAGAATGTGCGAGTAATTCACCTTATTTTCCGCGGCTAGATCGTCGAGCCATTGCGGTATAGTCAGCGTCTTTTTGACGGCTCTATTCGCCATCTTATCGCGAAATGGTGGCATCCTTAGGGACATAAAAACATTAAACTGGCCATTAAGCTAACTGTTAGTTTTAAATTGGTAAGCATCAATTAGACAACTAGGTTTTGAAACACTAAAGAAAAAATAGACCGTACCTTCATGCGGAAGGCTGGTCTATTTCTCCGGAATTGCTTTCAGTTTCAATCGGATATAGTTGAACCTCAAAAATGTTCACTTAAAGGTTAAGCTAATTTCCAATTTCAGTTATTGGGCCTGGGTCATGGTTTGTAGTAGTCATAATCCACGGTTCTGCTGCTTCGTTTGAGAGTAAGATAATTTCAAATTTATCAGGACGATGTTCAAAACTAGGAAAACCTCCAGCGAACCCTTTGGATCTTGCGTATCTGTTTGCTTCTTGCATAAGACGCAAATCTGTATAATTATCGCCAATATGGAGCTCATTTTTAGAAACCCATCGTCTTTCTCCCGCATTTTTATAAAGTCTTACTGCGCCATAATAGCGACCAGCACGGCGGTGAAAATTAGGAAATCCACCTAGATATCTAGAATCATCCCGTAAAGCTCTGTCTACATTTCTTAAATGGTCCGCAAAGTCAACCGGTTCAGAGGGTAAATCCATAAGATCTCCTACTCTACCGTACCCAGGCTTAATGAATATAACTTCAGATCTAATGCTAGTACCATTGCCGGTAACAGTCATTGTCGTTGGTATGCCGCCTACAAAACCATAATCGTTGGCTACCTTGTGCGCTCTTCTAAATACCTCAGCTACCCTAGTATCCCACGCCCTAAAACCCACGGGTCGAGGATGCTGTGAGTATGAATTTGTTATTGGATAAAAATAAATTGGTGTATAAAATCGATACGGATCGTGATCGATTTGAAAAGGCGAAGCTTGTTGGCTAACCAAATAAGGAAACATTTTAATTCATCCCTTTCAAAAATTTGTATTTGGGTATATACCTAGAATATTCTCGCTCCTTAAGTTGTGTGCTCAGAAAATTATGGCTCAGTGTGAGGAGTACAGGATAGGCCGTAGATGATGGTCATCAAATCTATTTTATATTCACCAGTGTAACTAATTACAATAAGTTCATTACATTCAGGACAGTAGCTTGCTTCGAATGTTCTACCATAACCCTCGGAAATTTCGAAGACCATTTCTTTTATGGGATCAAAGTAGATGCTTGTAGTACAGCTTGGGCAAATCATTGATAGTTCCCCTCGTTATTTTAACTCGCATATTTAAACGTACAATTCGCGCGCATGAAACGCTCCGCTCCGACCTTTACAGAATCCGGTGTAAGTTCTTTTATCGTACCGGCGCCGATCAATTCACTACCAATAAAGACCGCGATGGGACTTTTATCTACTTGCGCAGTATAAAAATGGATGTCTGCGGTGAGTGTGCGCATAAAACGTCCGTTCTTTTTCATGAAACGTAGTCCTTTCGTACTGGTTTACGTTATTAATCCGACAAATTGGTGCGAATTTCCTGCGTCTTGTTGCGCTGTTTGGTTGTTTTTTACGTTGTTTTGTGGCTATACGCTATGAGGAAGTAGAATGTTGCGGAAATACTCCGCAAATATCTTTCTGATTGTGAGCTTTTTTGTGCGTACTCACTCTTTCACCGTATATTCTATCCGTTTAGTTATCTATATGTAGTGAGGGAACTAGTCTCGTCACAGGTTTCCTGCGTCTTTTTTCATTACTTGGTTGTTTTTTTAGAGGTTTCATGACTATATACATTGAGGAAGTAGAACGTTGCGAGTAAACTCCGCACGCCCTTACGTTATTTCCACGATATAGGTTGTTTTTTAACCGATCAGTTACATACGTGTATGAGAGGACCGCGTAAATTCCTCCGTTTTGACCCTGCTTTTTGACCGTTTAGTTATCTATACGTTATGAGGAAACTTTTTCGGGGGAGGTTGTTTTTATGGTAATCTCAAGGCCTTATATGTGAAAGTAAAATCGCACTCGTGTCGTGTGCCTGACGACATGATGGCGGTCTTTTTATTTACGCAGCTAGTTCAAGAATCAGAACGCAAAGGGAGGTGTTTACAATGGCGATCGTTAGCGAAAGCAACATCGGTATTATCCGCGCAGTCTATCGTCTCTCATACGAAGAATTAGGCGCGTTGATGGGTGTAAGCGGACGTTTCGTGTCCTACGTTGAGAACGGAGCTCGTAACCTACCGAAAGTCAGGGCGGATATGCTTGAAAGAGAACTCGGACTTACGCCGGATAAATTAACGCGCCTGACCGAGATATACCGGGATACGTTACTACCGGGAAAGTAGACGCTACAACGGTAGATATGAACGTGTTCATCGCTTTAGCTTCCGCGTCGCTACGCTCCTGCGGACATCCGCCCCTAATCGGGACGTCTGTACATATTCTAAACGCGAGAAAGACTTTGGTAGAGATACACTTTCATCGTGCCATCTTTTGGGCGCGGTGAGGCAACGACCGAAGGGAGGCGGCAGGAGGTTCTTAGGTCATCCTCATACCATATTTCATGCGTGCCAAAGAATAATAATAATTGACTGAATAAAGAGGGATAGAATCGACGAAAATCCAGAAAAAGAACGAAAAAAGGCTTTGCATCAACGTTTTTCAGTAGTGCCACTCTAAAAAGCTTGTTCCTGAAAAGCGTGATATTTCGCCTTTTTTGTTCCTGAAAAGCGTGATATTTATAAATTACCAAAAGGAGGGGATTGTGTGTCAGTCGCGCGCAAGGAGGAACATCGAGTATGGGCAGGTCTTACACCCAAAGTAAAGCGAGGTGTAATCGCTCAGAAGGAAGCCGTCGAGCAGGAAGTCGGGGATATGCTCGGAGATACGCTCGAAATTGCAATCAAGGTTACGGAAAAACAGGCACATGGCTATTCTGCTGTAAACGAGATCAGCGCGCACGAATCGGAAAACGGTGGATTCGTATTCGCTCTATTTGACGGCTGCATGACGATGAGCGAAAGGTTTCCTTCGATGACACAGTCCGATCTAGCTCGTTTAATGCTCATCGGAACGTATACCGGCTATAGCGGCCGCCTTCAGCACGATAACGGACGACGTATAGATCGGAAGCAACTCGAAAGGCTACTCGGAATGAGTCGTCCTCGTTTCTCGGAACTGTACCGTAAACTTGTGGACGAGGCTATTCTGACTGTAGAGGATGAGTACGGCGACCTATACGTGAACCCTTCTGTATTCTACAGGGGCGTGCTAAAGGATTCACAGTATAAGTTGGACCGTTTCCGTCATACTCGGATGTTTCGGGATACGGTACGCGGGCTATATGAGCGGTATAACGGCAGGAGTGTTAAGCAATTAGCGATCGTCTACGCGGTTCTTCCTTTTGTAAGCTTCTCGACGAATATCGTTTGCTACAATCCAGAAGAACCCGACGAAGACCGACTCCAACCGATGGACCTCGAAAGGCTGGCGGCCTTGCTTCATTATCAGAACACGCAGCGGCTTCGTATTGCTCTTGAGTCTATCAAGCTTGAGGGTGAGCCGGTGTTCTACCTGCCACATAACGTCCGCGATAGACGTAAGAAGCGCATCATCATTAATCCGCGTATTGTCTTCGCAGGGTCGGCGGAAAAGCTGGCGGCGATCAAAGTTCTCTTCAATTAAAAAACACACGACCAAAGCGGCCCGATTCCGAGGCGGCTTATTTGGCGTGTTTAAAAGGAGGTAATAACCATGTTGAGCAACGGAGTTAACCAGTACCATACGGTGATATCGTACGCGGACGGCATTACGATTACGTTTGGTGATTCGGTGTCCCGCCGATACATACGCCTCAACGCCGACCGGATCGCCGAGGACGAGCGGAGACGCAGACGAAAGGAGAAACGGAAATGAGCAAGGGATTACCAACGATCGAGCATGAGCGGAACTTCGGCCGCGATTTTGTCTACGTTGACTCATCCGTAGGGTGGCCGATTCTGCAAGGTAGTAAACCGATTCCCGAAGATAGCGATGATCCGATCGAGGCCGGCGCCGGCGCGATAGTTTCCGCTTTTGACGAAGTGGCTGCGCGTGGGCTTTTTGTCGGCGAGAGTATTCGGCTTCATTCAAACGTGCCGGGCGCAGCCGATCGAGCACTACAAATACTCAACGTAACAGAGGAATCGGAGTGAGGGAGGTGAGTCCGATGATTACTCCAGCAATAAAACGGCTAATGACGCCACGAGGTTTTACGTGGTTCAGGCACATGAAATTTAAATGGTAGAGGAGCGCGGTATACATGGAAGACGTAACAAATCCGGAAATTCCGGAAGAACAAACGCAAGAGCCAACGTGGGAGGATGAACGCGCGGAGCTCACTCAGCGGCTTGAAACGTTGACAACGGAGCTACACAGCCAACGTGTTAGCAACGCGTTCTATCGGGCGGCAAAGCAGGCACACGTTGATGATCCGGACGCACTAGCAGGCATTGTTGACTTGTCAAAAGTAACGTTCAATGAAGCGGGCGAGGCTAAAGGGATTGAAGAGATACTTTCAGCGTATAAAGCTGCGAGAACTCCGAGACCAATCGGCGGGCCTAACGGCTACTCGCAGGAACGTCCAGGCGGTAACCTTACACGAATGCTAGAAGAAGCGGCCGAGAAGGCGAGACGTACCGGGCGTCCGGAAGATATGGTCGCATACATGGAGCTCAAGGGTAAACTTAAATTTCAAAAATAATAGGGGGAATTTATTATGACAATTTATACAACTGACTTGGTAGGTAAGCGCGAATCTGTAGCCGACGAAATTTTGCTGCTTAACCCGACACAAACGCCGATGCTGAATTTACTCGGATTCGGCCAGCCAGTCACATCAATCACACACGCATGGTACGAGGACGCGATGTTTGCGACACGAACGACGGTAACTGCTGCCGCTGCTGTGGACGCAACGGAGATTAAGGTCGCCAGCACCGAGCCCTTCCGACCGCGCACCATTGCGGAAATTGGCGATGAACTCGTTTTGATTCAGGCCGTCGATACCACCGCAAATAAAGTCACGGTCGTTCGTGGTTACAACGGAACAACTGCCGCCGCGATTACAAAGGACTCTCCGATCGAATCGTTGTACGGCGATAGTCTGGAAGGTGCAGACGCAAGGGAGGCCCGCTTTAAAGAACGTCTCAAGGTCGACAACGTGACGCAAATCTTCGAGGATACGGTGAGCATTACCGGGTCTGCGGAAGCGGTAGCACAGTACGGAATCGGGGCGTCAGGATTGTACAGTTACGAGAAAGCGAAGAAGCAAATTGAACTCGCGCTCCAGTTGGAAAAAGCGATTATCGGCGGTAGAAAGTCGGACAACGGCAATAGACGCACAATGCGCGGTATCCGTAGCTTCATCGAGACTAACGTGACCACTGCGGGCGGGCCAGTTGAGAAAAAGTTACTCGATGACGTGGCGCAACAAGTCTACAATGCGGGCGGCTTTGCTACAGGAAGCGCAGGCTATACGTTCGTTGTTCCTGCCGTGCAGAAGCGTGCAATTAGTGACATGGCATTTACGAATATTAGATTGACGCAGGCGGAGAATAGTCGCGGCCAGAAGGTCGATCACATCGTTAATGACTTCGGTATGTTCCAAGTTGTGCTAAACGATAATCTGAAGCCGGACGAGATTCTGTTTATCGACGCCAATCGGATTAAGATTCGACCGCTCGGCGACCGTTCCTTTGGTCACACGTACCTCGGCGTCAAGGGCGATTATCAGTCCGGTATCATCGTCGGAGAGTACACACTAGAGTTTGAGCAAGAGAAGGCACACGCCCGTATCAAAGGGCTGACCGCGTAAGTAAATAGCGATATCACGGAGGTCCTTCGGGGCCTCTTTTTGTTTCCAAAAATACCATACGGAGGCTGATTATATGACAACAAGCAGACTTGACGCACTACTCGGAGCAACCACGGATTTACAGGAAGGCGTGTATATCCCTCGTTTGAAGACGGATTTTATCGTCAAAGCGCTGGACGAAGAAACACTCGAAAAGGCTCGCGCACAGGCAACGACGGGCAAGGACGGCAGTGTCGACGAATCGCTATTTAACCGGTTGCTTATCGCAAAAGCCGTAGCTGATCCGGACCTCAACGATAAGGCATTGAAAGATCATTATGAGGCATCTGACGCAGCCGATTGCGTAAAGAAGGCGTTGTTACCCGGCGAACAATCCCGCATCGTACAAGCGTTGCTGAGACTGTCCGGGTTCGTAGACGACGCGAAGTTGATTGACGAAGTAAAAAACTAATTAAGTCGGGCGGAGAATCGTACGTGCTGCATGAAATCTTTCAGCGTCACGGCATCCCGCCCGACGAGGTTTACGCCAAGGAACGAAGGCACCGGATGTTTATGTACGCGTCGATGATGCTCCAGTTCGAACGGGAAACAAAAGCGGCGCAACAACGATAGGGGGAGTAATATGTCGGACAATATATCGGCGGGTTTTGAGCGCGTAGTTCCGATCACGGCGTTACTCGCGGAGATCATCACGTACACGCGGCCGGGTAACTATGGATTCCGGACAAACCACGCGGAGCAGTACGCAACGTGGACGGAGACAGCCGCACAATTTGAAGCTTCCGGGGTTCACTCGATTAAGACCGTCGGCTACCACATGCGCAGGCTTTCGGATGCGCTTGAGAAAGCGGATAACGCTGTGGATCGCGGCCGAAATGCAATGCGTCAAACGTTAACCGTACATGATGCGCTGCGAAAATTGCTGCGTGCGATCGACCGCTATCGGGAGTGGGTGATCCGTAATTGAGCTTCGATTTAATCGGGCATTTACGCCTCAAGGACGACCTATCTAGCAAGCTTAGTAGGGCAATGGGCGGCATGATGAAGTTTGGAGCCGTGGCTGCGGGATTAGGTACGGCTGTATCTGCGGTCGCAATTGCCGGGGATTCTTTGAAAAAAGCAATGGATTTTGAAAGCCAAATGTCCACGATTAAGGCGTTAACCGGTGCGACTGATACACAAATGAAGCAGATGCAACAGCTCGCCTTACAACAAGGGGCCGAAACTAAATATTCAGCACTTGAATCGGCAAAAGCGATCGAGGAGTTGCTCAAAGCGGGAATGTCCACCGCTCAAGTACAAGCGGGCGGTCTCAACGCTTCCCTGAATCTCGCGACGGCTGGCGGCCTTGAACTTGCGGAAGCTGCGGAAACGATGGCAACGTCGATGAATGCGTTCAAGAAAGACGGACTATCTGCGGCGCAGACGGCAAACATACTCGCGGGTACGGCTAACGCTGCGGCTACCGGGGTTAGAGATATAGGATACGGGATTGCGAGCGCGGGCGGAGTGGCGGACATGGTCGGTCTGTCGTTTAAGGACTTGAATACCGCAATCGGTCTCATGTCCAATGACGGTTTGAAATCAGGGGCAGATGCAGGTACATCTTTCAAGTCTATGCTGATGTTTTTGCAACCGCAGACGAAGAAGGCTACGCGACTGTTCGAAGACCTCGGAATCGGCGTTGGTAAGGCGAATAAGTTCTTCGAAAAGGGTAAGATCAAAGACCTTGCGGGCATCGCTGACGTTCTGCAAAAAACGCTCGGTAAGATGTCGGAACAGGACCGTACGGCTACGTTACTTGATATGTTCGGAACTGACGGTGTGAAGAGTGCAACTACGTTGTATAAAGCTGGTTCCAAAGGCGTCGAGGAATTTCAGCGCCAGATGGCGAACGCCACAGCTCTCGAAATTGCGAAGAAGAAGATGGAGGGTGCGGCAGGAAGTGTGGAGCAGTTCCAGGGCGCAATCGAAACGCTTCAGATATCCGCACTACTTCCGACGATGCCGATTATCGCAAAGCTGGCAAATGCCGCGTCCGAGTTTGTAACGAAGTATACTCCGCAAATTACAGCGGCTGTACAGAAGGCGGTAACTACCGCGCAATCCTATATTAAATCAAACTTCATCAACAATCCGAAGTTCAATAAGCTTCCGGACTTGGAGAGTAAAGTCACCTTTGTTTTTGATACGCTTCTTGAGACGTTTAACGGCTGGTGGAACAAGAGCGGACGCGCAGGATTTGAGACCATCACGTCGAGCGTATTGGGCGTAATGATAGATGTCGTAGAAGCGTCAGCACCTCAAATCGCAAGCGCAGCATTAAGCGTAGGCCAAGCAATCGCGTACGGTGTCATGAAAGGGATTAAAGAGCACTTTAACCTCGTTCAAGCTTTGAATCCCAATAATGCTGCGAAAGAATTGATCGAACGTCAGTATTCCAGCTATGATTCCTTGAGAAACTCGGCCGTTGAGAATGCAAAGAACAATCCAGGCAAACCCCTCATTGAAGGCGGAGAGATCAAAGCCCCACCTAAAAAGACTTGGGGTGAGGAAGCGTGGGGTTCCGTAGTTGATACAGGTACGGCTATCCGTAACTTTGCGACTGGACACGCTGGCGGACTCGACCGCGTCCCATATAATGATTATCCTGCGCGTCTCCATCGGGATGAAACAGTCCTTACGAAGCACGAGGCGTCCGAGTGGCGTGATCAGCAACGCGGCAAGGGCGGCAACAACGCGCCGACCATCGTCATCCAAAACGTCTCCATCAATAGCGATATGGACGTTGAGCGATTTGCCGGTATGTTGGCGCGTAAGTTAGCAATGTAACAACGGGCGGGCTGCGGCTCGCTCTTTTACTTACGAAAGGGGAACGTTATATGAATCTCGAAACGAAGCATTATACCGCGATACGATATTTGTCGCTTCCGCCTAGTGAGCGTCCTACACTCGCAGAGATTGCGGAGGAATGCGGAGTAACTCCGTCAGCTCTATATCAATGGCGTCAAGACAGCATATTCGAAGCGGAACTCAAGCGCCAAATCGTACGTAATAATGTCGACGACTTGCCGGAACTTATTGCGCTGATACCTAAGATCGCGATCACTGAAAAGAACGCAGCTATGGCGAAGCTCGCGCTACAGGTTCACGGAATGTTGTCGGATAAGGTCGAGGTAAGCACAACCGCAACCAGCGGAGGCGGCACGGATATAGCAGCGTTAAAGGCGCGTATTGAAGCGCTGAAGGAACGGAGAACCACCGATGAATAAACGGCCGAGCCGCCGCCTGCCTCTCAGCGATATTCATTACGCGGCGATTGCGTTACTATGCGACATCAAGCGTCCGAGTCACGAAGATATTGCGCGTAGACTCGGGATTACGCGTATGACGCTTTACCGTTATCGTAAGCGTCCGGACTTCCAACGGGAGCTAAAGCGTGAGGGGCGACGTCGAGCCGACGAGTTTATGCGTGAGAACCGCGAAAGGGTACGCGTAAGGGCTGCGGGGGATATCGAATGGTTCTTCCGTAAGTACGTGTGAATGTCCGTTATGCATAGGGCTGACGCGTGGTTCAACGAGGAATAACGTGTTACAATGATACCGATATGACGGATTTTCCTACACGAAGCTCCTGACGCATGACCCCTTCGGAATTTTTCGGATACGAAAGCGTCCTAATAGCTGAGAGTCCAGTAGGAGCGCGGAGTCTCGCAGTTTTATAGCTACGGAAACTTTCGGATACATAGCGGATTTACGCTATTTGATTGCTTTCATCTCCAACGTTAAATATGCATTTACCTCCGTGCATAAATTACCAGCGTGTACACCCGCTAGACCGCGCGGTTATGCGGTTTTCTAACGTATTAACTGGTAATGTATATACGGTGTATACGGTACATTTTCGTACCTGTCCACTAAACGTAGACTGGGCAAGGGATTCGGGCATTTACACGGGATTGCGGATTGCAAATTTACAATCTCCAGTGTATACACGTCGCTGTATATTTACCCGGCATATGGGCCTGTGCGTCCGAGTGTCCGATTCAAAAACTAACGTAAATGAGTCGGTGAAAAACGCTGAGTAAACCGAAGACAGAGCGCTATGAGGATTAACCGCGTACCCCCAAGTGCCCCCTCGCGCGGCTCGGAATCTGGTGCGTAAACAATCCAGACAGTATTTTTTATCTCGGGGATAACCTAACATAACGATAAACTAAGCGCTTGTCTCTACGGAGGCAGGCGCTTTTTGTTCGTTTATAGGCGTTGCGTTCCGCCATCCATTAGGGTAGAATACGATTAACGTGATTATACGCTGTAGAGGCGTGTGATTAACAAGTAGTCGTGCGTATCCACAATCCCGTTCAACGCTCAAAAACGTTGATCTGACGCGGTTTTGGCCGAACGTGGGCCTAACGCCAGATTCACGATTCATAATCCGAATGCTGTAGCTACATGCGGCTGCGGTTCAAGCTTCCGTACGGCTACGGATGCCGGAAAACCGAACGAAGAGCCTTGTTAA
>RCUF01000108.1_pt1 | contig 47938 bp, 42 predicted proteins | sample 2166311 | NCBI WGS metagenome assembly RCUF01 (sample SAMN09932608, study PRJNA488358) | compost metagenome | feature: garden; material: soil; isolation source: compost soil in 4-hydroxybenzonitrile-enriched culture | place: Germany: Experimental Botanical Garden Goettingen | collected 2016-01-27
CCTCGCTGAAAGCTCTCCCGAACCATACGCATAGCGTATGGTTTTCTTTTGACAAAAAAAGGAAGTCGACCAATTCGTTGATCGACTTCTATTTAAGCTATTGCGCGGTCAAAATTTGTGGACCTTCAGCCGTGATAGCGATCGTATGCTCGTATTGGGCGGCAAGCTTGTTGTCTATCGTCCGTGCGGTCCAGCCGTCCGGATCGATTGTCATGTAGTAGCTCCCTTCGGTAATCATCGGCTCAATCGTGAACACCATACCTTCCTTGATACGGGAGCCTTTTCCGGGCTTGCCGACATGCATATAGGTTGGCTCTTCATGCAGGTCGCGGCCTATGCCATGGGCGAGAAGGTCCCGCACGACGCCGAATCCATGTGATTCCGCATGCCGCTGAATCACGCTCGTCACGTCACCGAGTCGATTGCCGATCTGCGCCTGCTCTATGCCGAGGTCAAGGCATTCCTTCGTGACGCGCATTAACTTCTCGGCCGTCGGCGAGATCTGCCCGACTGCATAGCTCCAAGCCGAATCGCCGAGCCAGCCGTCGAGCTCCGCGACTGTGTCGACTGTCACGATATCGCCTTCCTCAAGCGGCTTATTGCCAGGGAAGCCGTGCGCGATCACGTCGTTGACAGAAGCACAGGTCGCATATGGATAGCCCCTGTAGCCCTTCTGGTATGGCTTGGCACCGTGCTTCAAAATAATGTCCTCGAATATGCGCTCAATCTCGTTCGTTGTGATGCCCGGTTTGATGAGAGGGGCAATGGTACGATGGCATTCAGCCACCACTTGGCATGCCTTGCGGATGGATTCGATTTCATGCTTGCTTTTTAAGATGATCATGTTCGTATCAGGACTCCTTCGTAATAGCTTGCATAGCGAGTCGGGCGATCCGATCGACGTCCAGGTCGGAATTGCCCGCATAGTAGTGCAGCCCACAGCAACCGACCAGCACGGCTAGCATATGGTCGACGCTGTCGTCTTTGCACTGAGCGATCAATTGGAGTGGAACATACAGCCGTTCCATAAATTTTCTTTTGGCGTGGTGTCGATCCCTCTCGGGCAAGCCTGAATAATGTTCCGCCGCCATTTTATAGACGAGATATGCGCGAGCGTCCGACTGCCACAGCTGGAGCAGTGCCTTACAATACGTCAACAACTGCCAGTCATCCGGGGGACTGCCGCTGATGTTTGCCCATTTTGCGATAACTTGCTCACAGCGCTCGAAGCCGCTTCCTAACACATCTTCTATTAATAAATGCCGGTTAGGGTAATAATGGTATACTGTGCCGTAACCAAGCCCTGCCTCGCGGGCGACGTCGCGAATATCAAAGCTGCCGCCTGTGCGAAAGTAGGAGCGAGCGGCGACATCTAGGATCTGTTCTCTGCGCTGCATACGTATGAGCTCATTTTGTTCTTTGGTACGGGGGCACATGGGCGCTAGAACCTCCTTAATATAGACCTGCAAATTTGTCGATATAAAAATAGTAACGCATGGGGCGACGAAATGCAAAAGCTTTGTTGGTATTCGATGAAACAGCACAGTCTAGGACCTTGTTTTCTGCTGACAGTATAAAGAACTTTTGAAGTTCCTCTTCCAGCAAAAATCAGGTATGTACAGCGCACACTGTGGTCACATGGGAGTAGCCTTTAATCAAAAAAAACTGCGCTTCGCAGCAGGCAAATGCCTATATACGAAACGCAGATTCTAGTTCTTATTTTTATTTCTAAGCTTGAGCTCTACATGCACAAGACTTCGATCCACATACCTTAATGCATAGGACCTTGCTGGCCTTGCCCTGTTACCCTCACCCGCTTGATGAAGAAAGCAACGATCAGACCCAGCACAGCGAGCACCAGCGCGAATAGGAAGGCACTTTGAGCACCTGCCGTATAAGCCAGTTGTTCGGTAGCCATAGCGGGATCCGTTACACTATTCAGATAGCGGGTCTGTCCAGCCGCGAGAATACTCACGGCAAGCGCTGTTCCGATCGCTCCAGCCACCTGCTGCAACGTATTCATGATCGCTGTACCATGTGGGTAGTATTCAATTGGCAATTGATTCAGACCATTTGTCTGGGCTGGCATCATAACCATCGAAATCCCGACCATCAGGAAGATATGCAGTGCTACAATCAGTCCAAATGGAGTTGTACTATCAATACCAGACAGCACGAACAAGACAGCAGAAATTATAGCCATCCCGATAATGACAAGCCAACGCGGACCGAATTTGTCGAACAGTCTTCCCATGAAAGGAGACAGGAATCCATTCAACAAACTTCCCGGCAGCATGACGAGACCGGCAGCGAGAGCTGTAGCCTGAAGTCCTTGTTGCAAGAACATCGGCAAGATCAACATCGTGGACAGCATCATCATCATACAAATGAAAATCAGCACCAGACCGATGGTGAACATCGGATATTTGAACGCACGAAGATCCATCAGCGGTTGCTGCATGCGAAGCTGGCGAATCGCGAACCAGAGCAGGGAGATACCCCCAATTACGATTGCTGCAATGACATTTGGACTTGTCCAGCCCGCAGCCCCGTCACCATGACCCCCTGCACTACTGAAGCCATACACAATTCCGCCAAAGCCGAGCGTAGACAGAACCAAGGACAGCACATCAATCTTGGGCTTGGTCAATGTTGAGATGTTCGGCATGAACAACAGACCGAACAGCAAGGAAATAATAAAGAATGGCAAGGAAATCCAGAAGATCCAGTGCCAGCTAAGATTCGCAAGAATAAGACCAGATACGGTAGGGCCACTAGCTGGCGCGAACATGATCACGAGACCAATAAGTCCCATGGCGGCTCCCCGTTTCTCAATCGGGAAGATCATCAAAATCGTATTGAACAGCAGCGGCAGAAGTAACGCCGTACCTGTCGCCTGCAATACGCGTGCCACCATCAGCACCTCAAAGCTTGGGGCTATGGCCGCTACTATGGTGCCTGCAATAGAGAATATCAACGATGTCGTGAATAGCTGTCTGGTCGAGAACCATTGCAGCAATAGCCCTGATGTAGGAACCAGTATCCCCATGACCAGCAGATACCCTGTGGTCAGCCATTGAATTGTGGTCGGACCTACCTCCAGCAGTCTCATGAGCGGGGTCATGGCCACGTTTAGCGCCGTCTCACTGAACAGTCCCATAAATCCACTGAGTAGCATGGCGAATAAAATGGGCAACACCTTATATTGTTTCTTGTCTTTCTCTTGTTGTTGATCTTTAGTAAGATCGGCATTCATGGTCGCTTCCACGATCCATCCTCCTCTATCCAATGATAAGTCAAACCAAGAAAATTACGCTTTAAGTTCAACCTATCTCTCTGTAAATATTCTGTGTGTAATCGTAAAACTAAGCCCCGTGTTCAGCTTTCCTTGCCACTTTGACCAAGAATTCGGCCGCCGTGAGCAGCGGTGTCTTGTCCTGGCGAGTCAAGCTGATGATCAAGGCTCCTTCCATAAGCGAAATAATGAGCAGTGCAATCTCCTCGGCTTGTTGATCGGAGAAGCCATCTCTGTGCAGACTTTCAGAAATAATATCCTGCCAATCTACAAATACGGCCTGGGATGCCTCACGCAGGCGCGGGCTGACACAAGCCGTCTCAACGGCCGCCCACAAGCTAAAAGGCATGAACCCCGTATAGCCGTTGCTCTCCGCTTCATCCGCCATGGAACGAATAAAGGCCTGAATCGCATCGGCAGTATTATCGTACTTTGCAAAAAACTCCTCAAACCGGCTCTTAATATGAAGATTAGTCTGATGAATGCATTCATGAGCTAGCTCTTCCTTACCCTGAGGGAAGTAATGATATAGCGACCCCTTCGGCGCCTGGCTTTCCTTCAGAATCTGGTTCAGACCTGTAGCATGATAGCCTTGTGAGAAGAATAATCTTGCGGCTGTATCAATGATTAAGTCCTTCGAGCTATTTTTTTTCACACACACACTCACACCCTTAAAATTTAATATAACAATCGGTCTACATAACTATATCATGATTAGTGACTACAAAGTCAAGGAAAAACAAGGAACCGCCATACGACGAATCGTAAAGCGGCCCTCAATCTCGCCACTGCAGCAATACTGCAGAAGCAGGTATTGATTCTATTCCCCTATAATAATTACCTCAGTCTCAAGCTCAACCTGGAACTTCTCGCGGACACGCTGCTGCACCAATGCAATCAGATCAATATAATCCTGAGCTGTAGCATGGTCGATGTTCACAATGAAGCCCGAATGCTTCGTAGACACCTCTGCACCGCCAATGCGAGTTCCCTGAAGATCGCAATCCTGAATCAGCTTACCAGCAAAATATCCTGGTGGACGCTTGAACACACTTCCACACGACGGATATTCTAGCGGCTGCTTCGACTCTCTCGCCAGAGTCAGTTCCTCCATCTTGGCACGAATAAGCGCAGGGTCTCCGGGAGTCAATTGAAATGTCACATCTACAATTATGTCTCTTGTCTGCATGAACCTGCTATGGCGATAAGCAAGTTCCATCTCGTCCTTATTCATCACAACGATATCGCCTTGCTCGGTCACAATTGTGGCACTGATGACTACGTCAGTCATCTCTCCCCCGTAAGCACCCGCATTCATGTATAGGGCCCCACCAGTAGAGCCTGGGATACCGCAGGCGAATTCCAGTCCCGTCAAGCTTGCCCGTAGAGCAGCCTGCGATACTTCAATAATGGAGGAGCCTGCCTGTGCCTTCATAATGCCCTCATGGATATCGATTCCATTCAGATGCTGAAGAGACATGGTCACGCCACGAATGCCGCCGTCTCTAACAATCATATTGGAGCCATAGCCAAGGATCGTCAGCGGAATGTCATGTGCGGCCGTCCGTCGTACAATTGTTGCGATCTCCTCCACGGCTGTGGGGAACATCAGCAGATCGGCCACACCGCCTAGACGGGTATATGTATGCTTCGAGATAGGCTCTGCGTATTTTGTGTGTGCCTCAGGAAAATCGCTAAATACTTTTTTGCATAATTCTTGATAGGAATTCATCATTTCAACCACCTTGTTAAGTTCGCATGGAACATTATATCATACGCCGCATTCTCATCCTATGCACAAAGTAATACATTTGAACGTTTGCCAAAAAAACAAATTCCTAACTGCTTCAAAGATGTATAATAGAAAATCATATGGAAAAGGGATGTCTAACTTTATGCTACAGGTTCTGAACCAACGTTTGAATCGTATTATGCCCCTTATTACACCAGCCAGCATTCTGATTGGTGTGCTATGTGGAAGTATGCTTTCGCCTTATACGTTCTTGTCTCCATGGCTGTTTGCATTTATGACCTTTGCAGGCAGTATCAGTCTTAGCTTTCGTGATTTAGTCGGCGTTCTCCGTAAGCCGCTACCTCTGATTGTATGTCTGTTTATTTTACATCTTGCTATGCCGCTAGTCGCTCTGGGGCTAGGTCATCTTGTATATCCGACAGATGCCTATACCATTACCGGAATGGTACTTGCCGCTGTGATACCGACCGGTATTTCCAGCTTTATCTGGGTGTCGATCTATCGTGGCAACATTGCACTAACACTTAGCATCATTCTAATAGACACGCTGCTTGCGCCGTTTATCGTTCCAGGCATCATGTCATTACTGCTAGGCACGAGCATCCAACTCGATTCGGCGGCCATGATGGGTAGTCTGTTCTGGATGATTGTCGTTCCTTCCCTGGTCGGTATGATGTTAAATGAATGGACCAAGGGCGCTATTGCACCCGTCTGGGGGCCAAGGCTGAACCCTTTTTCCAAGCTATTCATGGCTGTTGTTGTTGCCATTAACGGCTCGGTGGTTGCACCATACCTCACGAATATTGACTGGCCGCTCGTCGGCATGGCCCTTGTCATTATTTTGCTAGCAGCCATAGGCTATCTATTGTGCTACTTGATCTCACGCTTGCTGAGATGGAATGAAGCCGATCAGGTAGCTCTCATGTTCAACGGAGGAATGAGGAATATTAGCGCTGGGGCTGTACTCGCTGTTACCTTCTTCCCTCCCCCGGTCGCTGTCCCGGTTGTCCTGGGAATGGTTTTTCAGCAAATGATGGCCTCCTTGATTGGCTATTTGCTTGGTCGACGTTCTGAGCTGCGGCAGGCTACCAACAAAGCTACCGTCGCATAAATGATGTAGCGAAGCAGTGCATGTAAGTGGACACCCGCTTGTATAATATGAGCCTCTGTCTCTCAGCAAAAACAGCAGCGATGACCCAAGATGTTGGGCTTCGCTGCTGTTTTTGCTATACACCTTATTGATAATAGGATTTGAGTAGCTCACTCAGACCGAGGGGGTTTTTGCGTAAATGCTGTGCGCTAAAGAAAATGTCTCCCTTAACCTCAGGGTAGCTCTCATTCCATGTTAACTGGTCAATAATCTCCTGAGCTGTCTGCCATCCCTTCTCCGGTGTACCTAATTTGTACGGGGCATGACCAATATATAATTTGACATTAGTTCCCTTCACTTCCCCGGACCACCAGGATACCAAAGTATCATAAGGTGCAGCCGCGAAGCCAATGCTCCAGTAGACTTGTGGAGTGACATAATCAATGTATTCTTGCTTGATCCAGGTACGAACATCTGCAAAGGTCGTATCGTATGCGGTTACGCCTGCCTTCGTGTTCGAGCCTGTAATATCTACGGATTTATTCCGCCATACGCCGAATGGGCTAATACCGAATTCAACCCTCGGCTTGCTGGCATGGATGGACTCACCTAGCTGTTTTATGAACACATTGATATTGTTCCGACGCCAGTCGCCCTTATTGGAGAAGACTCCATTTGACTCCTTGTAAGTCGCGTCGTCATTGAAGCTCCCGCTGTACGGATAGAAGTAGTCGTCCAGATGCACACCGTCAATATCATAATTGTTCACGACCTCCATGATCGCGTCAATAATGTGCTGACGTGCTTGCGGTATTCCCGGGTTAATGTACAGCTGGCTACCTGTGTTCACGATCCAGTTCGGGTGCTCGTTCACCACATGATTGCTGGCGAGCCCCGTCTTGGCACTGGTTGTATTCGCCCGGAACGGGTTGAACCACGCATGGAACTCCATCCCTCTGGCATGTGTCTCTTCAATCATGAAGGCCAGCGGATCATAACCGGGGTCCTTCCCCTGTGTATTGGTCAAGTACCTGCTCCAAGGAACCAGCTTGGAGGTATAGATCGCATCCCCGCTTGCACGCACCTGAACGAATACCGCATTGATTCCCATAGCTTGCAGATCATCCAGTAATGCTGTATATTCCTTACGCTGCTTCTGCGCACTATTCTTGGCTGACGCCGACGGCCAGTCACCATTAACAGTCGCTACCCAGGCTCCCCTCATGGATGAAGAGGCTTGTACAGAAGTCGTTGGACGTGAGCTGCCAGAATCCGTAGATGGACCAGCGCTATTTCCTGGCACAGAAGGAGTCATACTACCTAGACCTGATCCAGACTGCAGTGTAATCCATCTTGTTGAAGCGTTCCAATCCACTTGCAGGCCAAGCGATTCCCCAATGAATCGCAGCGGTACCATCACTCGTCCGCTTCTAGTATCCACTGCTGAATCTAACGCTACCGGGCTACCATTCACCAGAGCAGATCGGTCCCCCCTGCTCATCATGAGCTGAGTGTCGTTGCCTGTAATGATCACAGTCTCAGTTGCCTGCTGCCAGTCCACAGAGGCCCCCAGTCCGCTACCAATGACTCTTAAAGGAACCATTGTGACATTATTGCTTGTTATGTACGGAGCCACATCACTATCAAGGGTCTGTCCATCAAGTATCAATCGGATATCCTGAGCTGCAGCTACCGTCGATGTTGTCGCCTGTGCGAATATGCTGGATAGCATGATTGCGCAAATTATCCAAGTCTTGAACCATTTCTTGTACATCTTTGACCTCCGAAACATTCTATTCAGTCCTGTAGCCAACAAGAGTTGTCTATAAAGGATAGACGTTCCAAAGGGCGGGTTGGTTGCGGTCGTCCGCAAAATAAAAAAAACGTCTAACGACGTACTTTCACAGAGGACAGACCGCGTTTGGTTGAAGTTTTTCTTGCGATGATAGAATTGTTCAGCTCCGCTGAAAACTTATAAATTCTATCATCTAAAAAACGTCTTCAGACGTAAAGGAAGGCAGACTCATGTTCTGATGCTATAGCTTATGTTACCTGATTAGGATTCCTTTGCGAGCTCCTCCTGAATATGCCGAAGATCCTTAATCCGGCTATCATCCTGGCGGAAATACTCCACAAGCGTCTCAATACAAGTAATGGAGTTCCAGCTTAAGTGATGCTCAATTCCTTCGACGTCCCTATATATATGCTCCTCATCTACACCGATCAGTTCCAGGAATTCCTCTAGCAAATGATGGCGGTCCACCAGGCGCTTGCCGACCTTTTTGCCCTTGGGAGTGAGAATCAAGCCTCTGTATTTCTCATATATCAAATATTCGTCTTTATCCAGCTTCTGGATCATCTTCGTTACTGATGAAGGGTGTACTTCAAGGCCTTCGGCAATATCCGAGACTCTGGCGTACCCTTTCTCATCAATTAACTTGTATATTCGCTCCAGATAGTCTTCCATGCTTGGTGTTGGCATTTTCTTTCCCTCTTTTCAGCGTTGTGCTGCTGTTACATTGCTTAAACCATGATACATGTTCTCAATACTCATTGGCAAGTCCTGTCACCCTTCGCTCACATGTATTGCCACGATTGATCCCGCTAAATCAGCACATTCTAAGGTTGTTATCTTAACATTCGCATGACCAGAAAAAGGAGGGAGTACCGATCGGAGCAACCATTACTGAGGCTCGTCCAGGTCGTACGTTACAGCCCACCAAGCCGTTTATTCCCGATCTGGTTTATTTTGAACCAGACGCCTTGAATTATCCCAAGGGACAGCACATTATGAACTGGGTTCAGGCACAAAATATTCCTTACCAAATGACGACCTCTCATAACCGAATCACCAACCTGCCGGGCGAGACGGATCAGGAGAAGTACCGTATGGCCAAAAGAACGCTGGTTGTGGGTATCCGCAAGACGTTAACCTTTGACCAGTCGAAGCCCTCAGCAGAGTATGCCATCCCGATCTCCACAGGTTGTATGGGGCATTGCCATTATTGCTACCTGCAGACGACACTGGGCGCCAAGCCTTATGTCAGGGTGTACGTCAATACTGACGATATCCTCCAGTCTGCCAAGCAATATATTGAGGAAAGAGCACCTGAGATCACGCGATTTGAAGCAGCCTGTACATCAGATCCCGTAGGTCTGGAGCATATTACTGGCTCTTTGGGTGATCTGATTCAATTCATGGCAAAGGAAGAATTCGGTCGTCTACGGTTCGTAACCAAATATCATCATGTGGAGCCGTTGCTTAATCTGCAGCATAATGGGCACACACGTATCCGCTTCAGTGTCAATTCCGATTACGTAATCAAGCAATTCGAGCCGGGAACCTCACGCTTTCATGAACGTATTGAAGCCGCAGGTAAAGTTGCCGCAGCAGGCTATCCATTAGGTTTTATTATCGCCCCCATTATCTGGTATGACAGATGGGAACAAGGCTATGCAGATCTGCTGGAGCGCCTGGCAGATACATTGCCTCCTGAAGCTGAGCGGGATCTGACCTTCGAGATGATTCAGCACCGATTTACGAAGACCGCAAAGACCGTCATTGAGCAAAGATATCCCAAGACCAAGCTCGAAATGGATATCGAGAAGCGAAAGAAAAAATGGGGGCGCTGGGGGCAAAATAAATACGTGTATCCGGATGAACAACAGCAAGCCCTGAGAGAATTCATTACGGAACGAATATTTGAACATTTCCCTAAGGCAAACATTGACTATTTCACATGATACTTTCCCATGACACTTTCATATGAACCCGACTTTCTTGGATGTCATCGCCTGCATGAGTTACCGAGAACTGTTCTGAGCCACCAACAAAGTATCCTCTATCCTTGCAAACAAAAAGAGGGTGTCCCGATTATTCAATAGGGCACCCTACTATCCACTCAAAAGTTATTTACGTTGTTCACTCAATTTTATACATAGGCTGTTCACTCAAATTATACATAGATAGAAGTTGTTCGCAATAGAGTCCACCCTTATTGCGATATGTTCATTGTAGTCTTAGCTTATAGCTTCAACCAATTGGGGGTCACGCGTTGGAGCAGAATACTAAGGTCTGCCCAGTGATCTGTAAGAAGCAGGAATCCTGTGAGCACAAGCAGCCCTCCGCCCAGCTTCATCGCCCATGCCCCATATCGTCCGGATAACCGCGGGCCTGAGCCTGCATAAGCAGCGAGTAATAAGAAAGGAATGGCGAACCCTGCCACGTAACAGGTCATTAGCCAGAACCATTGTTGATGCTCTACAGCGGCCAAGGCAATAATGGCCGTCAGCATCGGTCCAATGCATGGTGTCCAGCCTGCCGCAAAGCCGACCCCTACCAACAGAGAGCCTACATAGCCTACTGACTTAATCCGTATAGGTACCCGGTAATCTCTCATAAATAGATGAAGTCGAAGCACATTCATGGCGACTAGCCCCATCAGGATCATACAGATCGCAGATATCCAACGCAGCGTATCACGATACTGTCCGAACCAGTAGCTGAACAGACTTGCACTTGCACCTAGAGAATAGAATACTGCCGAGAACCCAAGGATGAATGCCAACGCATGGGTTAGCATCCGTACACGCCGCTCCTCCATGGCGAGCGAATTCTGCCCTCTACCTCCAGCCGGTATCCCTGATATATAAGATAGATAGGCCGGGATGAGTGGTAGGCAGCATGGAGACAGGGCAGAGACAAGTCCAGCCGTAAAAGCAATACCCCAGTGAATATCCGGCATATACCTCCCCCTTCTCGGGACTAGGTCGTGAATCCTCTCTTGCCAGCCATAACGATAATCAGCATAGCAATCAACATCAACACAATGGTTGCGCCAGGAGCCAGATTCCATATACCTGCAATCAATAGCCCTACTACAACAGCAATCTCGGCAAAGATGACAGACAGGACGACGGATGCCTTAAAGCTGCGGGCAATGAGTAGACTGATCGCCACAGGCACCGTCAGCAGAGCGGATACCAGCAATGCTCCTACAATCTTGATCGCTGTGCTAATGACGAGCGCAGTCATTACGGTAATGAGCAGGTTCAGCACCTTGACCGGAAGACCACTGACAGCTGCCGCATCCTCTTCGAAGCTCAGGAGGAACAATTCCTTGCGTAGCAGGAAGACGACAGTTACTACAATGACCGTAACGGCCCCCACTACATAGACATCCCCCGTATTCAGCGTGTAAATGCTGCCGAACAGATAGCTCATGACATCCGTGTTATAGCCCATCCCCAAAGTGAAGAACAGAGAGGCCAGAGCCACACCTCCTGACATAATAATCGCTATCGACAGCTCTGCATACGTCTTATAGGCCTTGCGGAGCTTCTCAATGGCGAAGGCCGCCAGCACCGCGAAGATGAGTCCCATGATTAATGGGAACTTGTCTAGCAGAAATCCAAGTGCTACACCAGCAATCGTGACATGCGCCAGCGTATCACCGATCATGGATAATCTGCGCAGAACAAGAAATAGACCGATCAGTGGGGCTGTGACGCCGATGAGAAGCCCCCCGATCAATGCTCTTTGAAAAAAATCACTCCATAAAATGTCCACTGCAACGACTCCTCTAATAAATGAACCGGATCTGGTAGGTCAAATCAGCGAGTGCTGCAAATCAGTCTCCCTGCAATCCAGTGCTTCATGTGAATGTTTGACATAGAATCCAATCTTGCCATTTCTGGCTGCAGGCTGATCCCCTAGGTATCCCTGCATGCGCTCCATATCATGCGATACCATCAGGAAGGTCATCTCATGGTGAGCATGCATATGCTTAATCAGTTCAAAAAAATCATCTTGTGTCTCCGCATCAATCCCTACGGTCGGCTCATCCAGAATAAGCAGCTCAGGTCGGTTAATCAGAGCCCGGGCAAGAAACACACGCTGCTGCTGGCCTCCGGATAGCTGACCTATGCGCTTGTTCGCCAGATCCTGGACACGCATCGTCTCCAGTGCATCATCACACTGACGCTGCTGCTGCTTGCTCCCCACACGCCGAAACATACTCTTGTTATTGTACAGACCAGAGAGCACCACCTCACGGACCGTTGCCGGAAACAAGGGATTAAAGGCGTTTTTCTGCGGCACATAGCCGATTCGCTCCCAATCCTTGAACTTCTGGACAGACTCGCCAAAAAGGCGGATCTCTCCTTGGGTCACGGGCAGCAAGCCTACGATCATGCGCAGCAGTGTTGTTTTCCCCGCACCATTCGAGCCAATAATACCTACAAAATCACGCTCACGCACCCCATAGCTCAGCCCGGAAATGACCTGCTGGTCCCGATAAGAAAAGGATACGTCCTTCAGCTGCAAAATATGATCGTGACATTCTACTGCGCTATAAGCCATGACAACTCCTCCATATTGATTCCGCTTTTCGCTTTTATTGTAATGCAGTAACCAGATTATTCAAGTTGTTCTGCATAAGGGTGAAATAATTATCACCGTTCGCCGCCTGCTCCTTGGTCAATCCCTCCACGGGATTCAGCACCATTGTCTCTACACCGGCTTCACTAGCCAAGGTCTGAGCAAGACGATCAGAGACCAGTTCCTCGAAGAAAATGTATTTGATTCCTTCATCCTTGACCAGTTGTGCCAGGCGCACAAGATCCTGTCCACGTGGCTCCGCCTCTGGAGACAGTCCCATGATCGAATGCTGCACCAGACTATAATCGCGGCACAGGTAGCCGAACGCCTGATGAGACACGACGATTTCATGCTTTGGCACAGCAGATAGCTGCTGCTCGAATTCTGCATCCAGCGCTACCAGCTTTTCCTTCAAGCCCTCGTAACGTTGTTCATACTCTACTTTATGCTCTGGATCAGCTGCGATCAGTTCATTTTTAATATTCTCAGCCATAATCAGGGCAGATTTGGGACTTACCCACGTATGAGGGTCCACATAATGCGTTCCATCATCCTTTTGTGCTTCCTCCCCAGAGCTGCTTGCTCCAGCCTCGGCCGTCCCGTGTGCATCATGCTCGTGCCCATGTTCATCCTCATGTTCATGCGCTTCACTCACAGACTGCTGATCTCCAGCTTGTCCAGCAGCTCCATGATTATGTCCATCATCTTCATCCGTATGGATCAGGTCAATGCCCTGACTCACTTCAACGGCCTTGACCTGGGAGCTCTTATCAATACCTTGCAGGAAATTAGGCACCCAGCCTTCTAGCCCTGCGCCGTTATACAGAAACAGCTGTGCCTTGGACGTATTCATAATGTCCTGACTCTTCGGGGTCCAGTCATGTGGCTCGACGCCTGTAGGGAGCAGGTTGATTACATTCGTGTCCTCCCCACCGATTTCCTTGGCAAATTCATAGATCGGATAGAAGCTGGTAACTACATTTAGCTTACCCTCCTGAATAGCACTTTGACTCTGGCTACCACAACCAGCCATGACAAGGAATGAAAGTGCTGCTAGCCCAACCCAAGCTACTCTATATGCTGCAGCCTTGCGCCGCCAAAACTTCAATATGCCACTTTGGTAATGTGATTGCTGTTGTTTCTGTAGTTTCTGTTCTTTCAATTGTTGCCGTTGTTGCTGTGTTTGTATTTCGTTATTCATGAACGCTCTCCCGCCTAAATCGTAATGGTTACTATTCGGATTATAGAAAACCACTCCGTCGCTGTCAACCTGTAATCCTTGATACCTGCATGTTAAGCTATCATTATCTGCATCGCGACCTAATAGCTTGACCAGATCAGTATGAGTATTGAGCCGATCCAAGTGGGGAGTCCTGTCGACCGCTGTTAAGACTTTAGACTTATCAAGCCTACATTCTATCAGACAATCAAAGTAGACCGACAAGGGATTATGTATCCCTGCCGGCCTGCTTTATGTGAGCCTATGCTTGATGTTACTTGAATTTACTTAACGATCGCACCATTTGGCATCGAGTCTGGCACAGTTGCGAGGGTCAGCTGATCTCCATGAGATGCAGCAAGAATCATCCCCTGGGACAACTCTCCACGCAGCTTCACAGGCTTCAGGTTGGTTACACAGATAACCTTCCGTCCAACCATATCCTCCGGTGTGTAGAACTTAGCAATGCCTGAGACGACCTGACGCTGCTCATACCCGAGGTCCAGCTGCAGCTTCAACAGCTTATCAGCCTTCTTCACTGGCTCGCACGCGATAACCTGAGCTACACGTAGCTCCACCTTTGCAAAATCCTCAATTCCGATCTCTTCCTTTACTTCTGGAGCTTCCACAGCAGCAGAGCCTGCCGCTGAATCCGTCTTGGCCGGTGTAGCATCTGCAGCAGTAGCCACTGTACCGCCACTCATAGCCTCCACGATATAAGCTACCTCCTCAGCAGCATCCAGACGCGGGAAGATTGGATCTCCCTTATGCAATTGCGTTCCTTCTGGAATCTGACCGAAGGTCTTGCCACTGTCCCAATCGGTCAGCTCTCCTTCTGCAATGCCGAGCTGCTCCCAGATCTTGTGTGGAGCCCGGGTCAGGAACGGCTGCAGCAGGATGGAGGCAATTCGCAAGCTCTCGACCAGATGAACCATGACCGAAGCAAGCTCTCTGCGCTTGCTCTCATCCTTGGCAAGGGTCCATGGCTGTGTCTCATCAATATACTTGTTGCTGCGACTGATGAATTGGCCGATCGCCGTCAACGCAACTGAGAATTCCATATTCTCCAGCGCTTCTTCGACTTTCTGATAGGTCACAACGGACAGGTCCTCCAGCGCCTGATCAAAAGAAGTCACCTGCGGCTCATAAGCCGGAACCCGTCCTTCGAAATACTTATCCACCATGGCTACCGTACGGTTCAACAGATTGCCCAGATCATTGGCCAAGTCCGAATTCACACGCTCTACGAAGCTCTCCGGGGTGAAAGTGCCATCCGCTCCAAAAGGAACCTCACGCAGCAGATAGTAGCGCAGCGAATCCAGGCCATAACGATTAATCAAGGTCACAGGGTCAACTACGTTACCTTTAGACTTGGACATCTTGCCGTCCTTCATCAGCAGCCAGCCATGAGCGAACACCTTCTTCGGCAGTGGCAGATCCAGTGCCATTAGCATGATTGGCCAATAGATCGTATGGAAGCGCACAATCTCCTTACCTACAATGTGCACATTAGCCGGCCAGAACTTATCATAGAGCTCTGTATTTGGGGAGCCATATCCCAGCGCCGTAATATAGTTGGACAATGCATCGATCCATACGTAGACTACGTGCTTCGGATCGTTCTTGACCTTCACGCCCCAGTCAAAGGTCGTCCGGGATACCGCCAGATCCTCCAGCCCAGGCTTGATGAAGTTGTTGATCATTTCTTTCTTACGCGACTCCGGCTGGATGAATCCAGGGTTATCTTCATAGAACTGCAGCAGTCGGTCTGCATATTTGCTCATCCGGAAGAAGTAACATTCCTCCTTCACCAGCTCCACAGGGTGGCCACTATCCGGGCTCTTCCCGCCAATGACATTTCCGACATCGTCCTTCACAACGTCAACCAGCTGTGTCTCGGTGTAATAGGTCTCATCCGGTATGCTGTACCAGCCCTCATATTCGCCCTTATAAATATCTCCCTGCTGCAGCAATCGATCAAAAATATCCTGAACTACCGTCTTGTGGCGCTCCTCGGTGGTCCGGATGAAATCATCATTGGAAATGTCCAGTGTACGCCACAGCTCCTGAATCCCTGCTACGATACCGTCTACGAACTGCTGCGGCGTCTTGCCAGCAGCCTCGGCCTTCTGCTCAATCTTCTGCCCGTGCTCATCCGTACCCGTCAAATACCGCACGTCATAGCCTCGCAGTCTTTTGTAGCGGGCCATTGCATCACCAGCCACCGTCGTATAAGCATGACCGATATGCAGCTTGTCACTTGGGTAATAGATTGGGGTTGTAATATAAAATGTCTTGTTATCCGCCATTTCAATTCCTCCTAGCATAATATTTGCGCTTCATGCAGAGCAATCAGCTAGCTTCCATGCTTATGGGCCACAAAAAAAGACCCCCGCCCATTATAAGGGACGAGAGTCATCTCACGTGTTACCACCCAAATTCCCCGCCGCTTCACAGCCAGCAGGCTCCATCGGTTATTCAACCGTCCATTAACGCTGGATCACGCCACTCCCTTACCTCAGCCTCGCTGAAGCTCGAAAGCAGTTCCTCCGGGACCATCTTCAGGAATCTTTCCAGACCGGTTCGCAGCTGACTCCGGTTCTCTGTGCTGGCAGGGTTCTCCTTACTCATCCGTTCACAGGACTTCATTATGCTTCTTGTTAACCATCATTCACCATTCTATATCAAAATATAACGAAAATCCAATCATCGTGTCAAGGATAACGATCATGTATCTGACAGCTCTTGTTGTCCAGCCATCGTATCGGCACGAGGTGGAACAGGATCGAACCCGCCGGGATGAAAAAGATGACACTTCCCAATACGCTTCAGAGCCAGCCAGCTCCCTTTAGCAGGGCCATGTACTTCTACCGCCTCAAGCGCATAGGCAGAGCAGGTCGGATAGAAGCGACAGGTCGGTGGCTTGAGCGGAGATATCACTTTTCTATAAAAGTGAATAGGGGCCTGCACCAGTCTGCGACCCACATTACGCCTCAGACCGGATGGGCTGGCACTCATCGGACTATCGTCCTGATGATGCGAAGCAGCGTGTTCCTTCATCGAATCGAGCTTATATCCCTCTCCTTCGGACCGTTCGCTGTTCATTCTGCTTCCTCCATCTATTCCCCGTATTTTATCCTACCATTCACTCCATTATAACATGAACAGCCACTCCACAAGAAATCACCAACAAATATGTAATTAAGGGTATATCAAGCCCGCTTGGACACTTTAATACACTTTAATCCGACCGGAACCAGGCTTATCCGCAAAAAAAACAGCTCCATCTGCGGGTCACCGACATTATGCCGGTGGAGCCCACATCAAGAGCTGCTTCATCATTAGGGTTGACTTTTAACGGTAAAGTTATTGCAATCGGACAGCCTCATCGGCTCAAATCCTACTAGTGCTTGCGCTCGGGCAGAGGCATAATCAAGAGATTGACAGGCAGGTTGCTGCCTGCTGCCGCTGTAAAATAGATCTCAACGGCCTCTTCAATAACACCGGTCCGATACAGAACAGTGGTCTCGTGCGGCGCTTCGACAGCTCCATTCGTAGGCAATCCAGTGATCTGATTGTTCACCATTGCGAACCCGGAATATTGTCCACCACGCGGATTGAACGTGATCAGAGAGTATGGAGCTACCCGATCAAGCTTGATTTTGTATACTACACCAAAGTTACCCGCATTGGACGTAGATGATCCATCCATGCCGTCATAACCACTCAGATTCGGGTCCAGATTGTTATCGCCGATAGCGATACGTTGCTCGGTAGTACCCACTACATCTGTGTACTCATAAGTGCGATCTGCATTCATGTAGGTACCACGGTTATGAATTCCGTCTTTCGCTAGCATTGGCAAATATGTCAGAGCCTCGATCGGATCAGCAGTCTCCTCTACCACAATTACTCTGTACTGGATCGGTTGATCCGTGTAGAGATCAGACAGCAAGGAGATAACTTGGTTCGGCTTAATTGGCAGTGCATTCAGATCCTGGAGAATGATGTGGCTCTCACCTGGATTCAGCACCAGACTGGAGCGCTTGTTACCTGTCTGCATGGATTCGAAGTATTTGCGAATGGATACCTTACCTGCCGCTGTAGCGTACTGACTTGGCCCTGCAAAGCCGGAATTCTCGATATTCATGTAAGCAGGGACAATGTTGTTATTCGTTGCAATAACATACATTTTGACATTGCGGCCTGTCTCGTTCACATGATGCACCAGAATACGCTGGCTGCCCACCCCTACCTCTTGATACACGATACCATCCTGGAACACCCGTTCCGGGCTATTCGCACGAATCAGCATCCGTGGCTGCGAGGTAGACGTCAACGGAACTGAATTCATTGTAGGAACTTCACTACCGTTGAAGGTATATTTGTCACCGTATGGCGTGAAGAATTTGTTGAAGTCATCCTCGTTATACAGCTCTTCATCTGTAATCCTAATCGAGGTCTCATAAGTACCCGTAAGACCATGCTTATCCGTAACCGTCAAAGTGATGGTAACCTCACCAGGCTCAAAGAAAGCCAGCTTGTTGTTCTTCCACTCACGCTTGGTAATGGCGTTCTCATCATCCGTACTGAGGTCAGTGACGGTGATCTTTTCCCCCATCTTGTATTCCTTCTTGTCGGTTGTGAACATGGCTACTGGCGGCTGATTCGGCGGCTTGACCGTGATGGTCACAGAGTAAGGCTCACTCCATTGACCGGCTGCATCCTGCACAGCATATGTAACGACGTAAGTTCCTGGCTCCTGGAATACGTCCTGACGCCCTTCCCAGCGCTCATTGATAATCGCATATCCCCGCGAAGAGGATGATTGCGTTGTATAAGCTACTTGAGTCTGCTCAGCGTAGATCTCCGTAGGCGTAACCTTGAAGGATGCTGTAGGAAGTGCAATCAGGTTCAACGTAACGGTCTTGTTCACAGCATCAACCGTATACGGAATATTCAGGGCTTGTGTGATTGAGGTCAGAGGAACCATGAAGACATTATCCTGTTGGAAAGAGGGCCCCTTCATCGTCTTTTGAACTCCATTGACCGTGTATACATTGCTATCCGTCTTGAAGCGGAGCTCGTCACTGCCTTGGCGAATGACGGTTTCCTTCGTTGCTGCATCATAGTAGAATTGCAGACCGACCCGGTCTACCAACGAGCGGATGGCCACATAGGATACTCCATCCTTTACCATCATGGGCTTGGTAGCCGTATATTCAATACCATCCTGCACTATACGAGCGCTATTCATATAAAGAATCAAGTTCTGCGGTGCGCCAACGGTTCCGGTAGTCCCCGGAGTGTACACTTGATCCGTAACGTCGGTACCAGGTACAGAAGTTTGATTATCAGGGTCTACAGGTGGAGTGACAGGAGTCGTAGCATCTGTCTGCTCAGCAGCATCTACTGCGGAATCTGCAGGCTGTTCTGTCTGATCTGCATTGATATTCTGATTATCACTTGTTACAGAGTCGCTGATATCAGCAGTCTGCTCGAGACTGGATTCTGTGACTTGTGCTTCTTGCGCTCCCGCCGGGAGTACCGCAGCTACCTGCGCTAACACCAGAACTGTGAGCATCGTCCATTTCTTGAGATTCATTATTTGTCTCCTTCTAAGTGCAGTTTCTAGTCTTTCCCGTGAAAAGTCATACTATTAGACGCCCCGTTGTTCGAAAAGTTGCTCCTCTTTCATACAAAAATAGTTAAAGAACACAATTTTAATTACTTGAGTTCACATAACTCAACATTTGTAACACTAGTGTAAAGTGAAAAAAGCTTAAATAGTACAGATCTTCATGTGTCTATACACTCTCAAATGACATGAAAAAAACGCCGCAAGTCCTTCTACGGCGCTTTTTACACATTCATGATATACATATGGATACGAACTAATTGCTGAGGTGAAGGCAGCGAATTCCTAAATCCATAATGACATATCTCATCGTTACTTATATCAAAATTACATATAGCAAAGTTACATATAAGATGAAGCGATCTGTGCAGAAGTCTCAGCTCTGCCCTCCTCAATCAGGCGATAGGCACGCTGTACTTCCTCTTCGGTAGGCGATGGTACACCTTCGAGCGGGTATTCCTTGCCGAGCATCTCCCATTTGTATACACCCATTTGGTGATAAGGGAGTATCTCGAATTTCTCAACCCCTCGGAGGGTTCCGATGAAGCGCCCCAGATTCCGCAAATCCTCTTCATCGTCATGAATGCCGGGCACGAATACGTGTCTGATCCACATCTTCCGTCCCTGATCTGACAGCCAGCGTGCTGTCTCCAGCATGCGATCGTTCGATTTCCCGGTCAGCTTGATATGCTTCTCGTTGTCGATATGCTTGAGATCAAGCATCACAAGGTCGGTCACTTCAAGCAGCTCATGAATTCGGTCTGCATCATTGAAGCCGTTGGTATCCAGTGTGGTATGCAGATTCCAGCGTTCCTTCACAGCTCTGAACAGCTCTGCCACGAATTTGGCCTGCAGGGTCGGCTCCCCACCCGAGACGGTGAGACCACCGCCAGACGAGCGATAGTAGTTCAGGTAAGGCTCAATCTCGGCAAGGACCTCCTCCAGCTGCATAGGGTTCCCTTCGTTCAGCGCCCACGTATCCGGGTTGTGGCAGTACTGGCATTTCAGCAAGCATCCCTGCATGAAGAGCACGAAGCGGATGCCGGGACCGTCTACGGTCCCGAAGGTTTCCAGTGAGTGAATGTGGCCTTTTAACATGTTGCATCTCCCTTTCTGCATCCGCTTATGCTTCAGTTCATGTAGGTATTACATCGATCCGTGGAATGTACGGTTGATAACGTCAAGCTGCTGTTCGCGAGTCAGCTTGATGAAGTTCACCGCGTAGCCTGATACACGAATCGTCAGCTGCGGATAATTTTCTGGATGCTCCATAGCATCCATGAGTTGTTCACGGGCAAATACGTTGACATTCAGGTGATGCGCATTGCTTCCAAAGTAGCCGTCCATCATGGATACCAGGTTGTTCTTGCGAATTTCCTCTTCCTTACCCAGTGCTTTTGGCACGATGGAGAAGGTATTGGAGATACCGTCCAGGCTGTGCTCATATGGCAGCTTAGCTACAGAGCTCAGGGATGCCAAGGCACCTTTCTTATCACGACCGTGCATTGGGTTCGCACCTGGTGCGAATGGTTCACCTGCTTTACGACCGTCAGGTGTAGTACCTGTCTTCTTGCCATATACCACGTTGGAGGTAATGGTCAATACCGATTGGGTAGGCAGTGCGTTACGGTATGCTTTATGCTTGCGGATCATGCTCATGAAGGACTCAACAAGCTCTACTGCAATGCTGTCTACACGATCATCATTGTTACCATAGCAAGGGAACTCGCCTTCAATCTCGAAGTCCACTGCGATGCCTTTTTCATTGCGAATCGGTTTTACTTTAGCGAATTTAATGGCGCTCAGGGAGTCAGCGGCTACCGACAGACCTGCGATACCACATGCCATCGTACGCAGAATATCACGGTCGTGCAGCGCCATCTCAATGCGCTCGTAGCTGTATTTGTCATGCATGTAGTGAATGACGTTCAATGTATTCATGTACAGTTTGGCCAGCCATTCCATCATTGGCTTGAAGCGTTTCATAACCTCTTGGTAATCCAGCACTTCGCCAGTGATTGCAGGGAATTCAGGACCTACCTGAGCACCGGATTTCTCATCCACACCGCCGTTAATTGCATACAGCAGGGCTTTTGCCAGGTTGGCACGAGCTCCGAAGAATTGCATTTGCTTACCGATCTTCATAGCGGATACGCAGCAAGCGATACCGTAGTCGTCACCGTAGATCGGACGCATCAGATCATCATTTTCATATTGAATGGAACTGGTCTCGATAGATACTTTAGCACAGTATTTCTTGAAGGCTTCAGGCAACTTCTCGGACCACAGTACAGTCAGGTTCGGCTCAGGTGCAGGTCCCAGGTTGTACAGGGTATGCAGGAAGCGGAAGCTGTTTTTCGTTACGCGAGTCTCACCAGAGATGGACATCCCGCCGATGGATTCAGTTACCCACGTTGGGTCACCACTGAACAATTCGTTATAGTCAGGCGTACGCAGGAATTTCACGATACGCAGCTTCATGACAAAATGGTCAACCAGCTCTTGTGCTTGTTCCTCATTCAGTACACCTTCTGCCAGATCACGCTGAGTGTAGATATCCAGGAAAGAGGATACGCGTCCCAAGGACATTGCTGCACCATTCTGCTCCTTGATGGCAGCCAGGTAACCGAAGTACACCCATTGGAAAGCTTCCTTCGCATTCAAGGCTGGCTTGGAGATATCAAGACCATGCTCTGCTGCCATTTGTTTCAGTTCATTCAGTGCACGGATTTGCTCGGAGATCTCTTCACGCAGACGGATAACATCCTCTTCCATTGCGTCAACTTCAAGACTCTTCAATTGTCCTTTTTTGTCTTGAACCAGGAAGTCTGTTCCATACAATGCTACCCGGCGATAGTCACCGATAATCCGACCGCGGCCATAAGCATCTGGAAGACCTGTGATGATCCCAGCCTTACGAGCTGCTCTCATTTCATCTGTATAAGCATCAAATACACCCTGGTTATGAGTCTTGCGGATATGGGTGAATATGTCAACAATATTTTGCGGTACTTCAAATCCATAGGCTTTGCATGCATCGATCATCATCCGAATGCCGCCGAAAGGTTGCAGGGAACGTTTGAATGGTGCATCAGTCTGTACACCGACGATCTGTTCCTTGGATTGATCAATGTATCCTGGTCTGTGCGAAGTAATGGTAGATGGAGTGTTCACATCCACATCCAGTACGCCGCCGTTAGCCAGTTCTTGCTTCGTCAGATCGGAGATAATCTCCCACAAAGCTGTAGTATTCGATGTTGGACCCACCAGGAACTTCTCATCTTCATGATATGGTGTAATGTTCAGTTCGATAAAGTCGTTTACATTGACTTCTCTGGACCACTTACCATTTTTGAAACCGCGCCATCCCGATTGTTGCTCTTGTAATGTTTTCTCAATCACCGACATGTGAATCCCTCCGTTTAGTTGTCTGTTATGACTTCGGGCTTTGAAGGTGTAATACCCGTTGTCAACGATCCCGCCTTCATGTGCCTGTTTTCACATTCCTGGGAAGGTGAATACATGGTTCAATCAGCAACCTTAGTGTGTTCGGTGGGATCTGTCTTACAACTTCATTGTAGATTAATGATACAGTTGAGTATGTGATAAAAATCACAAATATTAAAAATTCCTCCATTCACTTACGTAACAAGCTCAGCTCCCCTTCGTAGGAGAGCTGAGCCATCTGGTAATGGCAGTATATAACAGCATTACCCTTGTATTATTTATTGAAACGTCCGTAGAAGGCATTCCGGTATACATCCGCCAGTTCCGATACAAGCGGAAGCTTCGGATTTGCTGTTGTACATTGGTCTTCGAATGCACGGTCAGCCAGATAATCCACACGGGATTCGAAGTCCTTGGCATCGAAGCCAAGCTGCTGGAACGACTCCTCGATTCCAAGCGTCTTGTTCAATTTGCGGATGGCATCAATCAAGCTGTCTACGCCTTCCTCTGTCGTGCGTGCAGGCAGACCCAGTATGCGTGCGATCTCTGCATAGCGCTCGTCAGCAACGAAGCTCGAATATTTCGGGAAGGAAGCGAACTTGGTTGGCTTCTTCGCGTTGTAGCGAATGACGTGCGGCATCAGGATTGCGTTGGTACGACCATGCGCAGTGTGGTACTGACCGCCCCATTTGTGCGCCAAGCTATGGTTAATACCCAAGAAGGCATTCGCGAACGCCATACCTGCCAGTGTGGAAGCATTGTGCATCTTCTCTCTAGCGAGCTTGTCGCCAGTCATAGCGGATTGCTCCAGATATTGGAATACCAGTTGGATCGCCTTGATAGCCAGACCATCAGTATAGTCACTTGCCATAACCGATACATAAGCCTCAATCGCGTGTGTCAGAACGTCCATACCTGTATCCGCAACAGCTGTCTTCGGCAAGGAATATACGAATACTGGATCGATGATCGCTACGTCTGGAGTCAGCTCGTAGTCGGCCAGCGGGTATTTGGTATTACCCTGCTCCTTGTCAGTGATGACCGCGAACGATGTTACTTCCGAACCTGTTCCCGATGTTGTAGGGATCGCTACGAATTTAGCTTTTTGACCCAGACGCGGATATTTGTAGATCCGTTTACGGATATCCATGAATTTTTGCTTCAGGTTATGGAAGTCAGTATCTGGGTATTCATAGAATAGCCACATGCCCTTCGCGGCATCCATTGGCGAACCGCCACCGAGTGCGATGATACAGTCAGGCTGGAAGCGATTCATCATATCTGTTCCACGCTTCACAGTCGTTGTCGATGGATCCGGCTCTACTTCAGAGAATACTTCGATGACTACAGGCGTCTGACGCTGACGCAGATAATGAGTCACTCTGTCTACATAGCCGAGTTTGACCATCATAGGGTCTGTTACGATCGCTACACGTGTGATGTCAGGCATTTTAGCCAGATATTGCGTCGAATTCTTCTCGAAATAGATTTTGTCAGGAATCTTGAACCATTGCATATTCACGGTACGTTTAGCCACCCTTTTCACATTGATCAGATTGACAGCCGATACGTTCGACGAAGTCGAGTTACGTCCGTAGGAGCCGCAACCCAGAGTCAGGGATGGCAGGTTCGTGTTGTAAATGTCGCCGATCGCACCATGCGTGGAAGGCGAGTTGACGATGATCCGGCCCGTCTGCAGACGGTTCGCGAACTTCTGAATAACTTCATCATTGCTCGAATGGATCGCCGAGGAGTGTCCCATGCCTCCGAATTCAACAACTTGAGCAGCGCGTTCGATGCCTTGCTCTGCGCTCTTGACACGGTAGCAAGCCAGTACAGGACTTAATTTCTCAGCGGACAGAGGGAATTTGGTGCCTACGCCTTCCAGCTCCGCTACGAGAATCTTGGTACCTTCTGGAACAGTGATGCCGCACAGCTCTGCGATTTTCATAGCCGATTGACCTACGATCGCAGGGTTCACTGCACATTTCTCAACGTTCATAGCTCCGCCGGTGAGCTTCGCAGCTTCTTCTTTATTTACGAAATAGCAACCGTTCGCTATCATTAATTGTTTTACTTGCTCATAGATTGGTTCTTCGATAATGACAGCCTGCTCGGAAGCACAGATCATACCGTTGTCGAAGGATTTCGACAGAATCAGATCTGTTACAGCCTGCTTGATATCCGCTGTCTTCTCAATGAAGCAAGGTACGTTACCTGGACCTACGCCGAGTGCAGGCTTGCCGCAGCTATATGCTGCCTTAACCATCCCAGATCCACCAGTTGCCAGAATCAGTGCGACGTCAGGGTGATTCATGAGGGAGTTGGTTTTGTCCATGGACGGTGCTTCAATCCATTGGATGCAATCTGCAGGAGCTCCGTGCTTCACTGCTGCTTCAAGCAGGATCCGGGCTGCTTCCTTACTACATTCCTGAGCGGATGGATGGAAGCCAAAGATAATCGGGTTACGTGTCTTTATTGAGATGAGCGCCTTGAACATGGTTGTGGATGTCGGATTCGTGACTGGCGTAATCCCCATGATGATACCGACTGGCTCAGCAATTTTCTGGAAGCTATCAAAATCGTTATCTTCAATGACACCTACTGTTTTGTCATACTTGATATTGTGATAGATATATTCTGTAGCGAACATGTTCTTCGTGATCTTGTCTTCATAGACCCCGCGACCAGTCTCTTCCACAGCCAGCTTAGCCAGATACATGTGCTTATCCAGTCCGGCAAGAGCCATTGCCTGAATGATCTTGTCGATCTGCTCCTGATCCATTTCCATGAATGCTTGTTGTGCCTTGTTCGCACGATCAATCAGTTTTTGGATGTACTGCTCTGCAGTTGGTTCCGCTGCCTTCGTGACTTCATTTTTTACAGCCATGTTCCTCATCCTCCATGTTTATAGTAGTTGCTCTCTCTTCTACGCACTGATCGTAACACAGGAAGTTATTATATTATGTGATTTTTTTCACAATCTAATTCAATTTTGATCTTTTTTTAGTGAAATAGTTCACAAAGTTTGAAAATTCGCCACTTTTCACGCCATTTCTTCCCACCCAAGTTGAGTTAAAGGGTATATAATTAATTTGAAATACTGAAGTTGCAGATACATGATTTTAATTCTGCACTTCATTACAAAGGGGAAATGGAACATGAGCAACCCTAACTTACAGACACTTAACAAAGGCAATACCGGATGTATCTCGGATGTGAATATGAATCGACTGCTGTCCGTGATGAAGGATCGAACAGTTCCTGAGGGCTCTCATTTATTCTGGGAAGGCGATACCTCGGATAAATTGTTCTATATTAAGCGTGGACGTGTGAAGATCACTAAGACTACCGATGAAGGCAAAGAGCTGATACTGTACATGCATCAGGATGGGGACCTGATCGGTCAGGCTGACCCGTTCTTTGGTACCAGACATACCTTCTCCGCCGAAGTACTGGAGGATAGCGAGGTAGGTGTGCTGGATCATACCGATTTGGAGCTATTAATCTGCCAGCACTGTGACTTTGCTATTGACTTCATGAAATGGATGGGCTCCCATCACCGCATCACCCAGACCAAATTCCGTGATCTCATGCTCTACGGTAAGCCGGGAGCCCTGTGCTCAACTTTAATCCGCCTATACAACACCTATGGTGAGCCCCATGGCGATCATGTCATTATTAATAAGAAGATTACTCATACGGACTTATCCAATATGATCGGGGCTACGCGGGAAAGCGTGAACCGGATGCTGAGCGATCTGCGCAAGAAAGATGCTGTAGAATACGAAGGTGGCATGATTGTGATCAAGGACCTGGAGCATCTTCAGGGTATCTGCCACTGTGAACTCTGCCCGAAGGAGATCTGCCGAATCTGATTCAGCCTCATATTATGATTTGAATGCTCGAGCACGTTAGATTCCTTGACGCTAGATCACATCTGGTGTTTTGATCCATAGCTTTGAGAAGTCCAGGTAACCGAAGTTCGTGGTATTCAAGCCCTGCAGCCCTTGATAATAAAGGGCTTTTTTGCTTAGGTGGCAGCCGTACAGCAGCAAGTTGTGCCCCTGTATATACGCTTCCGCCTTATACAGCAGGTCATGCCGCTGAGCCTCAGCATATTGTGAGTAGCCCTCCAGTATTTCCTCGATAGCCTGAATACGTTCATCGTCCAGGAAGTGATACATGGCATTGAATTGGGTCTTGAAAAAGTTGACCAGTCCCCACTCCCAGTCCTCCTCTAGCATTTCTTCAGCTAGCACGAGGTCAGCCTGGTCCTGCAGGAATGCGAATTCTGTATTCTTAAAAGGTACTAGCGTCAGGCGAATACCGATCTGTGCGCAGCGCCGCTGAAGCCACTCAGCTTCCTCAATGGATTCTGGCTCCAGCATTTTGTAAGCAAGTCGAAGCTCTTCGCCTGCATATCCGCTGGATTGAAGCAGCGTTCTGGCATCCTCCAGGCCATTATGCCTGCTATTTTCCGATTTCATTGCGAGGCTCCTCCACGGCAGAAAGCTGAAGGCTGGTGACAAGCGGCTTCCTCCTAATTCCTGTAGCAGCAGCTCCGAGTTATACACCCAGCGCATAGCCTGACGAACGCCTGCTCTGTGCTGAGGCCCCTCCGTCCTGAAGTTGAACACCAGATACCTGCACCCACCCGACTGATATTCAAAAGAAAGCTCGCTTGAGTGCTCAATCTCCGGTGAGCTTCCGGCCCGATCATGCCTCACACCAGGGTCTGCTAGCTGATATCTCCGATCCTGGTTCGTCATATTAGGCAAAAACCAGATGTTAACTTCATCAAGCAACGGCCTGTAGCCGAAATAGGAATCGTAGGCGGTAAGCCGGAGTTCCCTATCTGTAAGGCTAGTAATGCAAAATGGCCCTGTGCCAATCAAGCGTACCTGGGGGTCCGTTCCCTGTGGCAATATGCTCATTGTGAAGCTTGCAACCGAGTGTAGAAGCATGAGATTGGGAGAAGCAAAGATCAGACTCAGACAATAGCTCCCATGAATGTCCACGCGCTTCAGCTGTTCCAGCTGCCATCTCCCTGGGCTGTCACTCCCCCGCAATCTTTCCAGGGTATACTTCACATCTGCTGCTGTCATAAACTTACCATTATGAAATTGGACTCCTTTACGCAAATAAAAGGTCCAACGTGTGTAATCCTCATTATGCTCCCAGAGATGAGCGAGTTTGGGCTGAAAGCTCATACTGCTCGCATCATAGCTAATCAGTGTGCTGCATACCTGCTCCAGCAAGTAAGCTTCGAAGGCCGTATAGACCAAAGACGGGTCCAGTGATTCGAGTCTGCGATATCGGGCCATCTGCAGCACGTCAGTTCCCCCAGCCGCAGTTGTCTGACGGGCCATGCCCATCTCGGCATGGAAGGCGAGCCATAGTTGCTCTCTACGACTATCATCCAGCTCGGGTCTCCCCAGCAGATCAATCGCTGCCTTGATATTCCCCTGCCTGAGCTTGGTGTGAAATGCATCTGTGATGACCTCATTAGGGGTCCGAAGTAGCCGGAGCCGGGATGTATGTCCCCTCCCACGCCCAGGTGCCCAATGAATGTAATCCATATCCTCTAATCGGCGAAGGATGATCTTCACGTTGCGGGATGAACAATTCAATAATTCACTGAGCTGATCGATCGTGACAGGTATGGGTGGGTGAGGCTGCTCATCCGGCACACTGGAGACCCCCAGAGTGCATGCCAATTTGATAAAATGTGCTTCGTAAGGATCCATCTGTCCGCCCCTTCGCTAGGAATAAAAGGTGAAATGATTGATATCATGTTTACACTTTTATTGCCCTCTTTTCTCGTTACAATTATATACATCATTAAGCAGAAGGAGAACCCCTTACGTCATGTCACATCCCTTGCGTCACATTCATCCATTGGCCTGGACCATCATTATCGGCACCATCTTCGGCAGACTTGTTACATCTATGAGTATCCCTTTTCTATCCATCTATTTAATACAGGTGCTTGGCACTTCCGCTACAGAGGCCGGATTCACGGTTGCTGTCAGTGCGCTCGCAGGGGTATTGATAAGCTTTCACGGTGGTTATGTCTCTGATCGAATCGGTCGCAAAAAAGTCATGCTCATCTCCGTATTCGTCTGGGCATGTGTATTCTTTGGCTTCGCCGCGTCGCAGCACCTATGGGTCTTCTTTGTCATGAATACCTTGAATGGCTTGTGTCGTTCTGTATTCGAACCCGCTTCACGCGCACTGCTCGCAGATGTCACGCCCAAGGATAAGAAGCTGCTTGTATTCAATTTGCGATACTTCGCCATTAATCTTGGTGTTGTGTTCGGCCCGCTCCTCGGAGTAGCTCTTGGCTCTGCACAGTCTACATTTCCATTTATGATCGCTGGATTGATCTATATTGTGTATGGTCTGGTCATCTTTATTCAATTCAGATCCCATGCGGTTCCTGTAGCTACATCTGGGACTGGCAGCTCTCCTAGCATCCGTGAAGCATTGCGTACGACCAGTCGTGACAAAGTGTTCTTACCAATTCTGATCGGTACTATCTTCTGTGTGCTGGGTTACGGCCATTTCAGCTCAACATTGGCGCAGTATCTTGCTACCAGTCCGTTGTTCGAGGATGGCACCCGGCTATTCTCCTACATGCTAACTCTGAATGCGATTACCGTCCTTGTCGTTCAGTATCCGGTGGTCAAGGCCGCGAGCAAATTCCCGCCTGTTATTCCCCTAATGCTGGGTAATCTTTGCGTAGCCGCTAGTCTGCTCGTCTTCGGTACGGCAAGTGGGCTGATCATGCTCATGCTCGGTGTTGTCTTGTTCACCATTGGTGAAGTGCTTATGTTCACGATGATGGATGTGCTGATTGACCGTATCGCCCAGCCAGAATGGCGTGGCACCTATTTTGGCACTATTGGGTTCAACAATATTGGCAACGTGCTGGCCCCGATTTTGGGTGGACTGCTGCTCGATGGAGTCGGGGTTCATAACGGCTTGCTCATCTTCGCTCCGCTCGCATTGACGACAGCCTTAGGACTGCCCCTGCTGCTCATAGCCCACCGACGCTTGACTAGACGGGAACAAACGACTGTCTCATAAGTGGATTTTATTACCTGTGGCAATCATGGGAATTTTAAGATTGAGGATTGATTTCCCGCTAGTAGCGGGTCTATATTGCACACTTATTCCCTCAAGAAACTAGTATATCTTACTCAAAAATCAAGGTGCCCCAAGCAGCCATCACACGGCTGTTGGGGCACCCTCTTTGCAATCATATCCATCCAACGATACGGGTCATGGATACCGTCCCTATTTTGCCGATAGGAGATAGACTAAGGTAATGGACTCTCCCCCTGATCTGGACAATATCATGGACTCGCTCTAGGCTCAGCCTTGATCCCCAGCGAAGCTTTGCCATTCCTTCATCCCTCAAGCAGCAGTTATCCCCGGATGAACTACCTTCTGTCGATTACCATGCAGATCGATATCAATCGCGACCACATGCTCGTTCTCTACCATCACTGTAACGTTACCATATGTATAATGTATCAATGTCGATTTTTTGCTTACTTTTGTAGCGGGGAGCTCAGGCTCCCCAGACTGCTCACGACGACAGCTTCGGGCTGGCCCACCTGAAAGGCATGGATGCTGTTATGTCGAATGACATCCATGAGCTCTACTTCGCATGATGGTCTCCAATTATGATTCATTTCGCTCATCCCCCCGTTTTCATATATTTGATCTAGTCCAATATTTGATCCAGTCCATGCTTCCATTGTAGAAGAGATTTTCATACAGCATATCTGCTGAATAATCTGAATACAATAGGGTAATACTATAACATTGTGAAAAGATGACTTTTCCAATATTCTCGATAAATAGGTATTACGATCCACATGGAGCAAGTTCATTTTCAGAAAAATAGTTCTTAAGACCAAATAACTAGTGGATATAGTCAATAAGTCATAGTATCATATATCCATAGGCTCAACATCCGACATGACAAAGGAATGATTTTTATGGAGTTACAGACAATGAACTGTCCTGAATGTGGTTCCATATTTCGTAGAAATCCCCGCAACCTCTGCCAGAACTGCAGCTCAGATAAGGACCGCAAGCTTGATTTCTGTACCGATTATTTATGGAAGCATCCGCAAGCGTCGACAGAAGAACTAAGCAACGCTGCCGGGATCGAGTATGCGCAGGTAGCTCATTGGGTCAAGGCACGCAAATTCTCATATACATACGCTAATCTGACCTATCCTTGTGAATCCTGCCGTCACCCTATTGGCGAGGGACGACTTTGCCACAATTGCCACCAATCGATCACGGAGACTGTTCAGCAGATGGCTAGACGATTGCCTAGGCGCCATACCTTCTCCATTGCCCAGTAAGCACGCTACTAGCTGTAGCCACGTCTAATCGTCTATTAGAAGACTCTACTGAGGTAACAGAACAGTTACCAATTCTTATAGTACAACTTGCAAAAAGCCAGATCCTACAGCTTAAATCGCTGCAGAGATCTGGCTTTTCTAGCTCATATACTTTTCTAGTCCATATACGTACTTTGTCAGAACATGATTTCAGATTGAATGATCTGATGAGCGTAGTCGTCAGCGGAAAGCCGGCCTACACTCACAATTGATTTGCTCAAGGTACTAGGACCGTGACTTGCCAAGCTTGCTATAGGAGGATATATAGCTATATGCCATTCCCACAAAGACAGCCCCACCTACGATATTTCCCAAGGTAACGGGAATCATATTGTGTAGCCAGCCTGCCAACGTAATCGTCTCGGGATGGTTAGGCAGCACCCAAGCTACGGTCAGCAAGGTCATATTCGCAACACTATGTTCATAGCCGCTCGCGATAAAGGCAAACAGACACCACCAGATCAGTACCAGTCGAGCCGCTTCGCTCTTCGCGCGGGAGGACATCCACAAGGCAAGACAGACAAGCCAGTTACACAGAATACCGCGGAAGAACAAATCTGTGTACGGCAGACTCATTTTTTTGGCAGCGGCAGCAAAGATCAGATGATCTTGGGGAATTCCCCGAAATAGTCCGGTTCCGGCAATCAGATAGGATAGCAGAACCGCGCCTGCCAGATTACCAATAAAAACGAGCCCCCAGTTCTTCAATGTATCCGTCACCGTCGTGCGCTTGGCAATCGTACTCACCGTGAGGAACATATTATTGCCCGTGAACAGCTCCGAGCCAGCGAACACGACCAGGGTGAGAGCAATCCCGAAGGATGCCCCCATAATCAGTGGCTGAAATGGGGATTTTATGGCAGCGAGTGGAGCCCCCAGCGAAAAGATTAATATGATTCCCAAGCCTACATAGGCGCCGGCAAGCAGCGCAGCCACCATATACCTGGGCCAGCTTTCGTTCATTCTTTTAACTTTATTTACTGCGGCCTCTACCATCGTCTCCACGTCGGGTGCGAACATGGGACACACCTCCTAAGATACACTTCCAATGCTAGTCTATAGCCTATTAGGCCAAAATCATGATCTGATCCTGCTCCAGTCTGACTGGAAAGGTACGAACCTGTCCCTGATCGGGTGCCTGCACCTGACCATCCTCCAGATTAATCTTCCAATCATAGAGCGGATCATAGAGATAGTGTCCTGAGACGATTCCTTCAGCCAAAGGGCCACCCTTCGGATGAGGATTACGGTTCTCCACCGCATAGATTTGTCCGTCGGATGTGCGGAATACAGCAATCTCCACATCTTTCAGTTGGATCACACGTCCGATCATAGGAAAGAATTCCTCCTGACGTCCTACCGCGCAGTACTCTGTCATGGTTTTCAAGGTCCTTCGCCTCCTGCATTTAATGTACAATTGTAATTCACTGCCATACGAAGCTCTCAGAACTGCAAATCAGCATGAGAGCTTCGTATGAGCAATCAGTTAATTAGTTAACCAGTAAGCCATCTCGTGTACGAGCTATTACATCACTGGTTCTTTTTTCTCGAAGAGCACTTCACGTTTCTCTGGATTGTTCAGGATCTTCTTCCATGGGTCCTCTACCTGCGCCAGCGCGAATTCGATTCGCTCAACCAGTGCTTTACGGTTCTCCATATCTTCCACGGTACGAGCGCGAATGTCTTCAATTCCGATACGCTCCACCCACTCCGAGGTCCGCTCCAGGTAATTCCCTGTCTCACGGTAATACTGCATGACTGCCGCACAGATATCAATCAGTTCCTGATCTGTCTTCACCTTGCAGAGGGAGTCTGCTAGGCGAGCCTTGATGCCGCCATTACCACCCACGAATATTTCCCAGCCACCGTCGTTACCGACGATACCGATATCCTTGGTGCAGGATTCTGCGCAGTTTCGCGGGCATCCATTGACAGCGTATTTGAACTTCGCTGGTAGATCCAGCCGCTCAAACTTACGTTCCAAGAGGGCGCCCATCGCCATTGAATCCTGGGTACCGAAGCGGCAGAATTGCGAGCCGACACAGGTCTTGACTGTACGAAGCGATTTGGCATAGGCATAACCAGAAGGCATATCCAGCTCTTCCCATACCTTCGGTAGATCCTCTTTCTTCACGCCGATCAAATCCAAACGTTGACCGCCTGTCACCTTAACTACCTTCACATCATATTTAAGTGATACATCCGCAATTTTCTTCAAATCTTCTGGTGTTGTGACTCCACCGTACATTCTTGGTACGACAGTATAGGTTCCGTCCTTCTGAATATTGGCACTCATACGTTCGTTCACGAAGCGCGACTCTGCTTCATCCTCATGGGTATCCGGATTAATCATGCCGAGGTAGTAGTTAAGCGCTGGTCTACACTTCGAGCACCCCTCAGGCTGGGACCAGCCCAGGACATTCATGACCTCACGCGATGTAGTCAACCCTTTAGCCTTAATCTCAGCTACAATCTCGTCACGGCTCAACGACGTACAGCTACAGATTCCTTGCTTGGCAGCCATTTCGAAGCCATCTCCAAGCACATACTGCAGGATCTGCTCCACCATCGGCTTACAACCACCACAAGAACGAGTAGCCCCGGTGCAGGCCTTGATCTCATCTACTGTTGTCAGTCCTTGATCTGTAATGGCCTCTACGATCGCCAGCTTGGTCACACCGTTACAGCCGCACACGATCTCGTCATCAGGCATGGTAGCTACTGAAGCCGAAGCTGCTTTATGTCCAGCGCACCCAGTTCCCATAATGGAGCCGTAGATCTCATCATTCATCTCTGTCCCTTGACGAACGAGCTTTTGCAGATTAGCCGACTCCGTGACGTCCCCGAACAATACCGCTCCGACGATCACATTATTGCGCAGCAACACTTTTTTGTAGGTACGTTTCCATTCATCCTTCGCGGTAATCACCGTATGCTCTGGTGTATCCAGGAATTCACCTGCCGAGAAGACGTCAACCCCGGAGATCTTCAGCTTCGTGGACACAACAGATCCTTCATAAGCTTGAGTCTCCGCACCACACAGATGCTTCGCCAGTACTGCACCCTGCTCGAAGAGAGGAGCAACCAGACCGTAGCATACACCACGGTGCTCTGTGCATTCACCTACCGCATACACATCTGGAAGGGAAGTTCTCATATAGTCATCCACTACAATCCCGCGATTCACGGACATTCCGCTTGCCACAGCTACCTCTGTATTAGGCTTGATTCCCACAGCCATGACAACCAGATCTGCCTCAAGCTCACTATTGTCACTGAAACGCAGTCCTGTCACCCGTTCTTCGCCAGTCAGCTCCACAGTCTGTTTGCCCATTGCGAATTTAATGCCTTGACGCTCAAGCTCAGACTTCAGCATCGAGGAAGCAGCAGGGTCCAACTGACGTTCCATCAGATCTTCCATCAGATGGACAACAGTCACATCCATGCCCAGGTTCACGAGACCCTTCGCGGCTTCCAGACCAAGCAATCCACCACCGATTACAGCTGCCTTGCGATAGGTGCCTGCTGCCTCGATCATTTGTCTACAATCAGCTACGTCACGGAAGCCAATAACACCCTCACGCTCAATCCCCGGGATCGGTAGCATGAACGGCTTGGAGCCGGTTGCGATAATCACTTTGTCATAGGCCAGTGTCTGACCCTTGTCCGTGGAGATGGTCTTGGCCTCCGCATCAATCTTCACTACTGTAGTATCCGTGTGAAGCTGGATACCGTTATCCTTGTACCAGTCCCAATCGTTCAGAATGATATCCTCTACCGTCTTGCTTCCTTCCAATACGTAAGACAGCATAATCCGATTATAGTTAGGGTACGGCTCACTACCGAACACATGCAGATCGTATTCGCCGCCCAACTTGATGATCTGTTCTAATATACCTACGCCAGCCATTCCGTTCCCAATCAGTACCAGTTGCTCTCGTCTCTTGCTCATATTGTAGCCCTCCTTAGCAATGCCCAGCCTGTCTGCTGCTCTCTCTTATAGACTGACAATGCCTGTTATCTTATAATTCAATTTTAAAATAGATAAAATTTTAACTTTGTGATTTTAGTCACAAATATTGTACTTTTTTTCACTTCAATTTTTTGTAAAAATAATTTTGCATTATGTATACAATGCACGAAACAATGATTTGTTCCTGGGCGAAAATCTCCGTAAAGTTATTAGTAAAGCTAATGTTCAGATAAGAAATACGTCTATCGACGCACTTTCACCGAAGACAGACCGCCTTTATTTGAAGTTTTTGTTACAATGATCGAATTATTCAGCTCCGCTGAAAACTATAAATGCAATCATCCTAACAAAAAGAAGGCACCCCATCTCAAAATTCAGGGATACCTTCCTTCACGCTACTACAACTTGTCAACCTTCGTCTACTTAACCCAATCCTCTGCCCATGATTGAATCTGATCCATGACTGGACGCAGCGCCTGGCCCTTAGCCGTTAGCTCATATTCGATACGAACGGGAGTCTCTGGATACACATGTCTGATGAGGATTCCTTCGCTCTCCAGGTCCTTCATCCGCTCCGATAGCATCTTGTCACTCATGCTGGGAATCTGATTCGATATGTCCTTGAACCGCTTAGGCCCATCCATTAGCGTCCGAATGATCAGACCATTCCAGCGCTTTCCCAAAAATGAGAAGGCTGTCTCAAAGCGGGGACACAAATGGGTTGGATGATTCTCCATAATTTTATTCACCTCTTTGACAGGTCTGTTGTTAACTTTCAATTAGTTAGTATATTTCAGTTTAGCATATTTTCATCAAATTGAAAATGACCTGGTCCCAATTAATTATAGGGCATGCTGTAGGACATGGAAATAACGAAAGACAGACGAGTCCCGGGAGCCGCCTGCCTTTCATATATCATTACAGTAGAATGCATATATCGTCAATGGATTATCTGGCATGCGGTACAACAACGATCGCACTAGGCCGTCCTGCTGGTCGTATTCTATCTTCCAGAGCGTTACACGAGAAGCGCTATACTAGTACTTCGCCAAATGGACGAACAGGCTCGCTGCGACCATAGGACTGCTGCGGATTACGCACAGGGTACGCCCAGCGAACGCCGTTAGCAATGACCTTCAGAATCTCGGGGTGATAGAACGTCGGATACGTCTCATGCCCTGGTCGGAAATAGAAGATCTTGCCTGCCCCACGCCGGAAGGTACAGCCGCTGCGGAATACTTCGCCTCCAGCAAAGTTACTAATGAACACTAGCTCATCCGGAGTCGGAATATCGAAGAATTCGCCATACATTTCTTCCTGCTCCAGAATAATCTTCGTATCAATGCCCTCTGCAATCGGATGCGAAGGATTCACAGACCACAGGATTTCCTGCTCGCCGGCTACTCTCCATTTCAGATCACAGCTGGTGCCCATCAAAGCCTTGAACGGTTTAGAGAAGTGCCCTGAATGTAGCACCACGAAGCCCATCCCCTCCCGAACCTTGCGAACTACCTTGGCGACCACCTCGTCACTTACCCGATCATGAGCCATATGTCCCCACCAGATCAGCACATCTGTAGAATCCAGCACTTCATCCGTAAGACCATGTTCCGGTTGGTCCAATGTTGCTGTACGAATTGCGAAGCCTTCTCCCCCGAGCCCCGTAGCGAGTGCTTGATGCAATCCGTCGGGATAGACGCGCTGCACGGCATCGTGTATTTTCTCATGAACAAATTCATTCCAGATGGTTACGTTAATCATAACTTATCCCCCTAAATATTGCCCCTGTTGTCTCCCAAGCTGCTATACCCACCACATCTCGCCCAACGGTTCATTCATGAGCACCTGCTTCAGATTATGAACCGCCTTGGTAAAGCCTTCCTCGATGGACATGAGTCCATCCTCATGCTCAATGCTGACAACATAATCATAGCCTACAAGACGAAGCGCGCTCAGGATATCCGCCCACGTCTTGATATCGTGCCCGAACCCTACGGTACGGAACTGCCACGCACGCTCTAGCATATTGGTATACGGCTGCATATCCGTCAGACCGTATTTGTTGACATTCACCGGGTCAATGACGGTATCCTTGGCGTGGAAATGGTGAATCGCTCCCTCACGGCCAAGAATCTGTACAGCCTGCACTGGATCAATACCCTGCCACCACATATGACTCGGGTCCAGATTGGCACCAATGACTTCTCCGGCTGCCTCACGCAGACGCAGTAGCGTAGCGGGCGTATGCACAGAGAAGCCCCCATGCAGCTCCAATCCTATCTTGACATGATGCTCGGCTGCGAACTTGCCCGTCTCCGTCCAGTAAGGAATAACTTTATTCTCCCATTGCCACTTCAGAATCTCCTGATAATCGTTCGGCCACGGAGCTACGGGCCAGTTCGGATACTTCGCGTTCTCATGATCACCCGGACAGCCGGAGAACGTATTCACGACAGGTACCTCCAGCTTCTCAGCCAGCAATACCGTATTTATAAAATCTTCATGATCCTGCTGCGCTAGATGCTTTTGCGGATGCAATGGGTTCCCGTGACAGCTTAGAGCACTGATCGTAAGCCCGCGAGATTCCACCACTTTTTTGAAATTCTGAATCGCTGTATCATTATCCAGCAACGCCGCCGGATCACAATGCTTCTTGCCAGGATTGCCGCCTGTTCCAATCTCTACGGCTGTTACCCCCGTGGATGCTGCAAAGTCCAATGCTTCTTCCAAAGATCTGTCCCCAAATAAGACCAAAAATACGCCAAGTTTCATTGAATAATCCTCCCCTGTCGCTATGGATGAAATTTCAACAACTATAATATGAAGTTCGATGAATCAATCATATATTCAACTGAATGGGATTGCCTTGTCTTTAGCCTTTAACATTACATACGCATGTAATATTAAAAAAGTTTCCTTTTTTGCATGAAAAACACAAATCAGGACTATTATGACTATTTTTCGAATTAGACCTTCCTTGTATGCCGCCAGTTTGATTTCAGCATCTATTTAGACTTCGACCTTCGCCAGAATCTCGTTGCCGTGATACAAGGTCTCATCCGGTTCGAAGCGACTATCCAATATGATGTGCTTGCCTTCAAGCGAGGAATGCTGAAACGCATGCATCGCCTCCAGAATATGATAGGCGAGATCTCCACTCGTTCGCGGCTGCTTGCCAGCCCGCAAGGCCGAGACCATCTCCGAAGCCCCCAAACCGCGCTCGTTGCGGGAGCATGTGAACAGTGGCTCCACCGTCTCCCACTCGTCAGCAACGAAGCGTCTGACCCTAACATCACCATTAAACGTATTGGGATCAGGAACGCTCATCGTCCCTTTTGTACCATAGATCTCAATGAAAGGAAGCTCTGAGGAGCCCCGGATATCAAAGCTCGTAATGACAGTAGCAATCGCCCCGCTCTGAAAGTCAATATTGCCTGCCAGATGCGTCGGAGTCTGTACCCGAAGCGGGGTTCCTTCCTTCGGCCCACTATGGATCATTCGATCAGGAATTTGGATTCCGACAGTGGAGCTGATCCGCCGGATAGATCCGAGCAGATTCACGAGTGCGGTCAAATAGTATGGGCCCATGTCGAACATAGGACCACCGCCCGCGGCATAGAAGAACTCAGGATCATGATGCCACCATTCCGGGCCGCTCCCCATAAAGAAAGCCGTAGCCGCAATCGGTCGTCCGATCATGCCCTTCTGTATCGCGCTCCGTGCCGTCTGAATACCTGCTCCCAGGAAGGTATCCGGTGCGCAGCCGACTAGCAGACCTTTTTCTCTGGCGCATTCGAGGACTTTTTTACCATCCTCCAGGGATACGGCCAGCGGCTTCTCGCTGAACACGTGCTTCCCTGCCTCCAGCACAGCCAGATCCGTCATGGCATGACTGCCAGGAACAGTCAGATTAAATACCAGCTCAATGGATGAATCTTGAATCAGCTCGTCCACGGTGTATACGTTTGCAACAGAGAATTCCTCTGCTCTTGCTCTTGCACGATCTGCCAGCAGGTCAGCAACAGCTACGATTTCGATGTAGGGACTATGCTTCAGATTTTCGAGATATACGGCACTAATGTGACCGCAGCCGATAATGCCTGCTTTTACTCTCTCCACTATATTCTTCACTCCTCAGATGCCAGTTATATGAGGTGTACAATCTACTCTCATCGTATTCTGTACGGCCCTCGAATAAAATGAATAATATGATTAGAACATGAACAATCTGGCCAATATTTATCAAGTAACCGTGATTTGGGTTCCGGGATTAGGGCAAGTATCCGGGAATTGGAGCACGGGAGCAAAGGAGTGCTTACAATGTCCTCTAATGAATCTTGTAATGAATCCTGCAAGGTGCTGACTGCCGGATTTTCCTTTCACCGCAGACCCTATTATTCAAGCCAGCCAGAAGGCATTCGTAATTACATGCTGCGCCTGCAGACGGATGGTAGCTGCAGAGCACGGATCGGCAGCGATATGGTCGAGGTAGTGGCTGGTGATCTGCTGCTCCTTCATCCTTCGGAGCCTTACGAATTGACTATCGATGGCGAATCGAATTCTGCTGGTGAACCGCTCATCGAGAGCAGCGATTATCACATCTTCTTTACTGGACTCTGGGCCGAAGCCTGGTGGAAGCAGCGCAAACGCCCGGCCAAGATGCGGGTCGAGCTGAACGAATCCCTACTCCATATTTTCCGCCAGATTGTCGTGGAGCAGCGTCGGATATTCAATCCTTATCCTGAGATTTCGGAGTATTACATGCGGATCCTGTGTCTGGAGATTGATCGACTGCTGGCAGAGCAGCCCGTCGCTTCCCAGCACAGCTATCTGGCCTTCCAGATTAAGCATTACATTGAGGAAAATGCCTCGACTACCTTTAAGCTGGACGATGTCGCAGGCTACCTCGGCATCAGCGTATCCCGTGCAGTGCATTTGTTCAAGGAGACATTCGATACCACCATCATGCGGTATGCACTGGAGGTTCGGCTCAATATGGCCCGGGAACGGATCATTTTCAGCCCCATGTCCCTGGAGCAGGCAGCTGAATCATCCGGATTTGCCAATTATACTTACTTCCACCGCGTATTCCGCGCGAAATACGGGATATCACCAAGACAATACCGTGCCGAGCACCGTGAGCAGTTGTAAGCTCCCTTTCCCATAAGTTAAGCACCTGATGCGAGCAATAACCAAAAAACGTATGACAATGGGAGACTTGCTCTCATTATCATACGTTATTGAGGTGGGAATCATCCGGGCTTAGCGGGATTTCTGTTCAGTTGCTCTCTTGCCTCCGCCACGACCATGGCCAGATCCTCGTTGCCGAACATGGACAGTACACCAAGGACGGTATCATCCGGAATATCGCCAGCCTCCTCGCGAGGTACCGTCAATTCCAGAACTCGTTGCAAGCGCTCATTCTTCTCCTGATGCGGGTAAGCTTGTCGATATAAGACCTCGGGGTCTAGCCCTTGATTCACGCACCACTGGGCAAAAACGAGAATCATCATATCCTCTTCCTGTCGATACTGCTGGGCTATCACTTCCTCCATTGAGGAAGGCTTATTGCTGTCATCCATCGTACCTACTCCTCTCGCTTCCTGCTGTTAGCTAGTGACCAAATCGTATACCAACTTCAGAAGCGATGCAACCAGAAGTAGCTTTCCTGCTGCTGCTACCGGGATGCTGGACCATTCCGTCGAGAAGCACCACGAGTATGCGATTACTCAGCCGTTTTAATCCTAACTGGACGACTCTTGGTCTTACTTTCACGCTTCTTCTTCACGTTCCAGCCGTACAGCACCACAGCAATGACAACAAGGAGCTCGAAGCCGTATTTCACGACAGGATTCACGAACCAGTCATGAAGGAGCGGTTCGGCGACGATCATTTTGGCGGCGGTATACGCCAGTACAGCAGCCCCGATGGCAATCACGGACGGGAAGCGATCAGTAAGCTTGAGGATAATGGTGCTTCCCCAGACCATAATAGGTACCGAGATCGCCAGCCCCAGGATGACGAGAAGCATGTCACCGTGCGCAGCACCTGCCACAGCCAGCACATTATCCAGCCCCATCATGGCATCTGCAATAATAATCGTACGAATCGCAGCCCACATCTGATTCCCTGCCGAGATTTCGTGCTTCCTTTCCTCAACAAGCAGCTTGTAGGCAATCCAGACGAGCAGCAGCCCTCCGATCAGTCGCAAGCCATATATTTGCAGCAAATACGTAACCAGCAACGTAGCAACAACTCGAATCAGAACGGCCCCGACTGTCCCCCAGAAAATCACTTTCCTTTGATCCTCTTTCCGTACATTTCGCGCAGCAAGACCAATGACAATGGCATTGTCGCCAGCGAGCACCAGGTCGATAATTACGATGGACATGAGTGCTGTCCAGAACTCTACAGACATGAAATCCATGCGCTCCCACTCTCCCTCATTTTTTTGTTATACTTAGCTTTGCGACTCGCATTCATGCATGTTAGCATTTTGCATCGTTATGGGATCTATGCACAACACTCATACAAAAAGGCACCTGCTCCTTGAAAAATCAGGAACGGCGCCTTTATGATTCGCATCAAAAAAGACCTTTACCCGAATGTTCAAGATTCCAGGCAAAGGTCTCGCTTACAACGTCACGTTGCCAATAAAGCCGGGGTATATTACCCGTCATGACGACTTTATTGTCTGAGCTACTCCCCTTTGGGACTATTCTATGCAGCATATTATAACATTCATGACATAAACAAGGAATCGGCACATTACATTATTTTCAAACTCCACAGTAAGTAGTTAACACTTAATGCTTAATATTCAATACTTAATACTTAATACTTAATACTTAATACTTAATACTCAAATACTTAATTCTTAAATTCTTAAAGGCTTACCTTATTTAAAACATACCTGTACCTATGCAGAGATTTGTTAAATAATGATTAGATTTATTAGGGATGTATTAGGAGTTTATCTCGAAAGGATTTATTTATGAAAAAATGGCTTTTTGTAAGTGGATATATTCTGCTGCTGGTGGTGACATGGATTGAGAGAACGCGCTTGTGGACATGGACCGAGCAGCAGGCCTCTTGGCCTGTATTGTTGTTGGTATCGTTTCTGTTCGCCCTGCTCCCAGTCTTTCCCTATAAGCTGGTGATCGCAGCTATCTCCTATACAACCGGCCCGTGGCAAGGGGCTCTCATCTGCTGGACCGGAAGCTCCTTGGCTGCATTCGCTGTCTATGCAGGGGTTCGCTATTTCTTCCGCGCAAGCGGACAGGCATATTTGCAACGTTCGCCTGCCCTATCCAAGATTAACCGAGTCATGGAGGGCCACCCCTTCGTCTCGGTGCTGCTGGCCAGGCTCTTTCCGCTCATTCCCCAGACGGTGGTCAATGTGTACGCCGGGGTAGCTCGCTTTCCTTTTCACAGCTTCGCACTTGGCACCTGTATTGGCAAGCTACCTGGTGTAACTGCTTATGCTTTCGCTGGCGGTCTCCTGGCTACCTACCCGCTGGCCGGTGTCTCTCTTGCCCTGCTATATCTTGGTATTAGTATTGGCATATTCATGCTGGTGCGCAAAAAATTGTACGGTAGCTAGTACCTTGACCAGATCAAATGTGATTGTAGAACGCTAAAGCGGGGAGCCCTGTCAAGGTACTAGCTTATTTGGTCTTATCGGCACAATTCGAGTATAATTTAAATTAAGGATATTTTCTGACCAAGAATTATCCACGACTTATAACATCTCTTCAAGAACGGAGTGATTTATAGATGGATATCATTAAAAATCCCAACGATACAGAATTAGCTACCTTTGCAGGTGGATGCTTCTGGTGCATGGTATCTCCCTTCGAGGATCTGCCAGGAATAAAGAAAGTCCGCTCTGGCTACACAGGTGGTAACAAGGAGAACCCTACCTACGAGGAGGTCTGCTCTGATACAACAGGCCATGTCGAAGCCGTACAGATCACTTTCGATCCTTATGTCTTTCCTTATGAGAAGCTTCTGGAGCTATTCTGGCAACAGATTAACCCGACAGATGCTGGAGGACAGTTCCATGATCGCGGGGAATCCTATCAGACTGCCATCTTCTATCATAGTGAGGAGCAGCGTCTTAAGGCAGAAGCCTCAAAGAAAGCACTTGCGGACAGCGGACGATTTGATCAACCGATCGTTACGCCGATTGTGCCAGCGTCTGTCTTCTACGAAGCAGAGGAATATCACCAGGACTACCATAAGAAGAATCCAGGACATTATAAACGTTATCGCAAAGGCTCCGGACGTGAGGACTTCATTGAGAATCATTGGGCTGGCAAGCTGGACAAGTCCAACCTTCAGGAACGGTTAACTCCACTGCAATATGAAGTAACCCAGAATAATGCTACCGAACGTCCCTTCCAGAATGAATTCTGGAATCACGAAGATGAAGGCATCTATGTGGACATCGTCTCAGGCGAAGCCTTATTCAGCTCGCGGGACAAATACGATGCAGGCTGCGGCTGGCCCAGCTTCACTCGCCCACTGAGCAGCTATAGCATCAAGGAGAAGACGGATCTGAGTCACTTCATGATCCGCACCGAGGTCCGTAGCCGAATTGGAGACTCCCATCTTGGCCATGTATTTGATGATGGACCCGGCGAAAATGGCTTGCGATACTGCATCAACTCTGCTGCGCTGCGTTTTGTCTCCAAGGACAAGCTGGAGGAAGAGGGCTATGGAGAATACACTTCACTATTTCAGTAATAATGCCTTTTTCAATAGGCTTGTGTCTTGACCAGATCAAATTTGAGTATAGAGCCACTCTAAGCTGAGAGCCCTGTAGAAGCCACAGGATTGTCATTCAACCCCAATGTCGAATGATCTCCTGTGGCCTTACTACGTCTGTTACTCACTTGATTACTCACTTGGTTACTTGCCCTGCCTGATATGTTCTTGCCGTTACTTTCTGTGTGCTTGCCTTTTACGCCCCCTCATGAACCTGGGTTGGCACCTTTGGCAGAGGTACTTCCTGCTTGCCAGGCAGGAGATTGAAGAAAAGGTTCAGTACAATGGCACTCAAGCTTCCTGTAATAATTCCATCGCTGACGATAATCCGTAGCCCCTGCGGAAGCTGGGCGAATAAATCCGGTACTGCCGTGACTCCCATGCCCAATGATACGGAGCAGGCTACAATAAGAAGATTGGATTGCTTGCCGAAATCCACCGCTTGCAGCATTTTAATTCCAGAGGATACCACCATTCCGAACAGGACTACTGTGGCCCCGCCTAATACGGCAGCTGGAATAATTGTAGCGAAGGCTGCAATCTTCGGAATCAAGCCAAGCAAGACGAGAATTCCTCCGGCAGCAACCACCACATTCGTAGTTCTGACGCGCGATAGCTGCACCAGACCAACATTTTGCGCAAAGGTATTGTACGGAAAGGCATTAAAGATGCCACCAACGATGAAGGCCACCCCCTCCGCTCGATAACCACGAGCCAAATCCTTCTCATTCAAAGGCTGGTCACAGATTTTGCTTAAGGCCATAAATACACCTGTAGATTCGATAATGACAACCGTACCGACGATAATCATCGTTATGATGGGACCGAGCTCAAACGAAGGTAATCCGAAATAAAAGGGTTGTGGGAGATGGAACCATGAGGCCTCCTGCACCGCCGAGAAATTCACTTTCCCCATCAAGAAAGCGACGGCTGTACCCAGAATGATCCCAAGCAGTACAGCCAACGATTTGACGAAGCCACGCGCGTACCGATGAAGTAACAATATGAAGAGAAGTACACTGAACGACAACGCCAGATTCCCTGGACTGCCAAAATCTTCACTGCCATTGCCGCCAGCCATATTACGAATCCCGGTCGGAATGAGCGCCAGACCAATGATGGTCACCACGGTGCCAATGACTACAGGAGGGAATAGCTTCACGATTTTACTGAAAAAAACGGCGCATACTACAATGAATACCCCAGCAGCAATGATCGAGCCATAGATGGCAGGAATCCCGTACTGGGTCCCAATCGCAATCATAGGTGTAACAGCTACGAATGAGCTGCCCAACACTGCTGGCAAACCGATACCCAAATATTTGCCTCTACGGGCCTGAAGCCACGTGGCAACTCCACATGTTAACAGATCAATGGATACCAGATAAGCCAATTGCCCCGCTGTCAGATTCAAGGCTCTTCCCACAATCAGCGGCACCAGAATTGCTCCTGCATACATCGCCAGCACATGCTGCATCCCCAGTGAGAATATTCTCATTTTGCCAACCTTCTTCATCACGCCCGCTCCCCTCATCTTTAGATTTCAGCCTTTACCTTGATTAACTACAATCCAGTTATGCATTCCCTTATGTAATATTGGTTCACATTATATAAATGTTTCGCTCCGTATACATCCGCAAAGTGAGCAGGATTGTAATACAAAATAAAATCAACACGGGTTATCTGGGCATGAAAATAAAAATTGAAAGTGGCAATATAGTTTAGGAGAGATAAATTAACACAATACGTACATCGTTTTATATACCACACAGTTGAGCAAGACATCTCTAATAGCTGGAAGGTACATACAATTACTGTGCGCTGCGTTTGTCCGCTGATGGGGAGGGTAATATATATCTAAGCTCCTAATCTACCGTCTTGAGGGAGCATTGCTTCAATCTCATTTTTCGTAATCTGAAGGAAGAGACAGGAGGAATCGTTATGCCGTGGAACAAACAGGATTATCCCCCATCTATGAAGAACCTAGAGGAGCGTGTGCGCAACAAGGCGATCGAGATTGCCAACGCCCTTTTATCGAACGGCTATGAGGAAGGAAGAGCGATTGCGATCGCAACGGCTCAGGCTGAGGAATGGAATCGTAACCACCCCGCACACGAGACGGATGAGCCCATTCATGTTGTCCCCCATGAAGAAGGCTGGGCGATCAAGGAGCAAGGGCGAGATCATCCCGCTTCTGTGCATCATACCAAGACGGAGGCCGTTCAGGAAGCCAAGGACTGGTCTGCCGATCAGTGCATACGAGTGATCATCCATGATCAGCATGGACGCATTCAGGAGTCACGCCATTTCAGTAAATGATGTAACAAATACAAACAGAGGTGCTCCTGATCCATGGTCATGGCATCAAGAACACCTCTATGCTTGATCTGCTCTATTATTCGTTCACGCTTATCATCTGTCTGCATACCTTCTCAATCTCACAAAGTCCAGACCATTCGCTTGGAATTCCAAGCATGCTTTCCAGGACACAGACCTCTGCTGTTGATATACAGCTGATCTGACAACGAACAGCTCCACACAATCCGCTCTTAGCTATGCGCTTGCTGCTTCAGGGTTACCTTGGGAGCAACAGCTGGCTTCGGTAGACGGAATGTGACGGTGATGGTAATGATCTTGCCTGCCACCCATACCGCAAGAATCGTGTACAGCGTCTCCTTCATCGGCAAATATAACAGCGAGAGAAGCAGTACGATACAGTCACTGGCAAAAAATACATTCCCCAGCTTCCAGCCTCTCCACTGACTAATGAGGAGGGATAAAATATCATCTCCCCCGGTCGCACCGCCAAATCTCATAACAAGACCTGCACCGACACCTGTCAGTACACCTGACAGTAGGGCTGCTACCGCCAGATTGCCTGCCAGATCGATATGCAGAGGCGAGTATAGTTCAAAGGCAGCATAGAATCCAGAGAACATCAAAGCTCCGACCAATGCCGAGGCCATGAACTTCCAGCCCTTCCACAGCCAAGCGACAAGCAGCACCGGAATGTCCAGCAGCAATGCCGTCCAGGCAGGAGACCAGCCGAAGGCGTATTTGCCCAGCAGAGCCAGGCCAACGAAACCTCCTTCAGTCAGGTGATTCGCAAAATTAATATGATAGTAAGCAAATGCAAGAATGAGCGTGCCCAGCATCATAGCCAGCATACGTCTGGCTATTGGGGCAAGTTGACTAACAGTAATTGAACTTTGGTAGGGTATCCTCATACAGGCTTCCTCGGTTTCTCGTAAGTTTGGTGTAACTACCGCTCTTACGGAAGCCGAAATGGATGCTTAGCCTGGAGGACTTGGTCCTTCGCATTTCACAATCCCCTCTTCCGTAATGTCGGTCAGAATGGCTGACGTCATCCACGAGAAGAAGCTAAGTATATGAGAGATCATACCGTTTCCAGATCGTCCTTTGGGGAAGTATCCTTCGGGGACACATGGTATCCTGATCCTTTCTGCATGTATTTCGTAACAACTGGTCGGTAAGCCGAACAGTCCCTGTAACAATTTTACCACAGACCAGCACCTGTGAAACAGCCCTGTTCTGTCAAACTTACGTAAAATGGACGATATGCATAGTCGACGATATACATATCATGGAAGCGAATGTTGCAGAATACCTATGCTGCAGAACATTCTACGCGCGTCCCCAGGATCCAAGTAAAGTAAGACAGAAATACGCTGGCATTAACAATATATGAGTAAAAACCCCGGTTATGCTCTCCGGCTACAGATTCACGACGCACATAAAAGAAGGACATGGGTTCGTTCACCCATATCCTTCTTGTGCTCAATTATTTAAATCCGTCTTGGAGCATACTTCATAATATTGGATTGTGGCTTTTCGACGTGATGTAAAAATGTGATGCAAACATTCTTATATTATGACGGATTGTCAAGCCAAGTGCGACAGTTCCTCTGAAAAGGATTCGTGAGCGGTT
>RCUF01000109.1_pt1 | contig 47877 bp, 40 predicted proteins | sample 2166311 | NCBI WGS metagenome assembly RCUF01 (sample SAMN09932608, study PRJNA488358) | compost metagenome | feature: garden; material: soil; isolation source: compost soil in 4-hydroxybenzonitrile-enriched culture | place: Germany: Experimental Botanical Garden Goettingen | collected 2016-01-27
TTTGGCGTTGGCAGCCATTATGGTGTGGCTCGCTTAGGTTTGCATACACGCCCTAGGTTACATGAATAATGCGTATTTAAAGCCGATTTTTGCATGGAGATTCCATGTGGAAATCGGCTTTTTTGCGTCCAATTAAAAAATTGAGAGGATGATAGCAATATTCAATCTGTTTAAAAAAACCAGAAAAAACAGTTCAAGAGGAAGTCACTTCGTTTCTCCAGTAAGAGAAGGAACGTCGCAAAAAAGCAGAAGCCTTCTTCAAGAGGATGCTGGATATCATCCCCTATGTTATGGAAGAAGTATGGGGATTGTCCGATAACAAAATTGCGATTGGTGATACAGTACGGCTCAGGTTAGATGAAGTTATGAACTTTACTTATGATCTGCTGGAAGATATTCAGCAGCGTGAAGCTGGCCGGAATCAACTGCTCTCTAGTATGGATCAATTGACCCAGCGCATGAAGGAAAGCTCTGTAGACCTTCAAACGCCATTTGCTCGAATGGAGCCTCAATTCTTGAGAACAAACTGATGCTTTTTGAAAGACTGATTTCTTCTGATGAGGAGGTCAGTCTTTTTCTAAGTTGTAGAGACGATTGACTGATACATGCAAATACCGGGCAGGAGGTAAAGTTAACTCTCTCTCTCCATACAGTATAGAATAAATTGCACAACAACAACCAGCCTGTGCTTAACAAGCATCGGCTAGTTGTTGTTGTCTGTAACATCGCTTTAAGCACATCCAAGATGAGCCGCAGCACATGGTCTGCGGCCCAACAGAATCCTAATAGCCTGAATCCGGGCTTGTGAGATTGTCCAGCATATCATAATGTGTCCGCTGCAACGGCTTCTCTGCCGGGCCTTCGATAACGTCCCCCGTATAGGAGAATCTCGAACCATGACAAGGGCAATCCCATGTCCGGTCTCCGGCATTCCAGTTCACTTCACAGCCAACATGCGTACAGGTCGTATCGACAATGTGGAGCTGTCCTTCCTGATCCCGGTAGGCGCCTTTTCGTTCCCCATGCAGCGTAATGACGGCCCCTTGATCCTTCGCCAGATCCTTCGGCGTAATCACCGAGGTCTCCAGCTTCCCTTTGATCAGATGCTTGACGACATCTGCATTTTCCTTGATCAAAGTCTTGAGACTGGGATCTGGGGTGAAGCGCAAAGGTGTATACAGATCGGCATACGGATTGTCTTTACCTAAGACAAGATCCTTGAGCAGCTGAGCAGCTGCTGTACTATTCGTCATGCCCCACTTACGGAAGCCGGTTGCGATCAAGATCCGCGGCTGGGAGGAGGTAATCGGGCCAATGTACGGAAGCTTGTCTAGCGTGACCAAATCCTGCGTAGACCAGCGAAATACGATGTCCGCAAGTCCCAGCACCTCCTGGGTGAAGCTCTCCAGTGCCTGGTAGTGTGTAACGGTATCCTCTCCCTGCCCAGCCTTATGGCTATCGCCCCCGATGAGCACCAGCGTATCATCGCCATGCTTCACTGAACGAAGCGACCGGCTTGGCTGGTCGACACTCAGGTACATCCCGCCAGGGTAGGGCTTCTTGGTCTTACACGCAAGTACATACGAGCGATCGGCATGCATTCTTGCCGAATACAGTCCAGTCCCTTCATAGAAGGGAAAATGGGAGCAAGCAATGACATGGCTTCCCGTTACATTTGGCCCATTACGAGTAAGGACGGCGATCTGTTCGCCATCTTCTTTTACATTTACTGCAGTGGTGTTCTCGAAAATAAGACCGCCAGCATCCACAATCTGTTGTACAAGGTGCTTCAAGTATTTTAGAGGATGGAATTGTGCCTGGTTGTTCATCTTCAGCGCATTGTATATCTTGAGATCGAAGGGGATGCTGTCGACTAGTTCGCCAGTGATACCTAGTTGTTCATAGGCTTTGTACTCCATCTCCAGCTTATGTGCAGATTGCTCAGTCGTTGCGTACAGATACGCATCTTGCTTAAGGAGATCGCAATCGATCTGCTGCTCCTGAATTGTATGCTCTATGAACTGCTTGGCAGCCATATTAGCCTCGTAGTAATGCCTGGCCTTGGTGGCTCCGAAATGCTGGATGAGCTCATCGTAGATCAGATCATGCTGCGCAGTTATCTTGGCTGTCGTATGTCCTGTCGTGCCATTCAGTAGCGTATCAGCTTCCAATAATGCGACTTTGACGCCTTCCTTGGCTAGCAGGTAAGCTGTTGTGATACCCGTCATTCCGCCACCCACAATAACAGCATCCACCTGCACATCTTCTTCTACTGCCTTGAACGCAGGCAAATCCATGGAATCTCGCCACAGCGGTTCTGGAAAAGTCACTTGTATCCCTCCAAATTATATGTACTTACTGGATAGGATTGGCGATTTCAGCATTTTTAAACGGGAGGAGGTATCCTGCGGGCAATAGAGCTTCTAATTCTACAAGCTTCTGAGGAGATGAATAGTGTGACCATGTCCAATGAACAATGGGTAGAGCAGGTCAATGATTGGTGCTGTATTGTGGAGCGGACAGAAATGAAGCTAGTGGGCATAGCGCTGACTACTACCTATGAGAGCCAGGGCTACGGTGGATTTCATGGCTTCCAGCATGCCAGCAGCATCTTGAATGACTATATGTATATACGGAGACGCTGGTTGTCCCGTCCTGTCGGTATGCCAAGATCATGATTAACGAGCAGCAGCGCTCAGAACGGGTGGGGTATAAGGAGCGCATGCATGCGGATGAATTTTTTGTGAGCGCTTTCCGACAGGATACAAGCTATGTGTACAATGCCGCCGGGCTGCCTATGACTGCATATTTCCCAGCTGGAAGTGAACGGGGATAATCCTTCGATACCATATGACGTGGCTTTTAATCACTTGGAAGAGCTATTTCTGAGCCCGCATCCAGCCTATAGCAGGGACTGGAGCGGACAGCTCATTGCCCGGTTCCGGCAGGTTGTGCCTTATTATGTTGAATGTCGTTCAATTAGACGATACTCCAAGGGAGCTAGTGCTGTCTGGCTGGCATTCAGCATGTTGTGGATGATTACGAATGCGTTCTCTGCCTGCTGCTGAACAGGATAATGAATGGTGGTCAGATCAAGCAGGTGCGCCACCTCAGTATTGTTGAAGCCCATGATCCCCACTTCTCCTGGAACTGAGATTCCCATCCGGTGCAGAGTGGTTATGCAGCCAGCAGCCACCTCATCCGTTGCGCAGAAAATGGCATCGGGCCGATGCGTCTGGGCTACCCACCATGAGGCGAGCTCTTCACCGTCTCGAATGGAGGTCCTGTCCTGAAAGAGGGGGAAATCATCTGCTGTGATCTGGCGCCTGTGTGCAAAATCAGCATAGGCGCGCCTACGCTCCAGCGTATTCAGACCTGTGGACATCGGATAGACATTGAGGATATTGCGATATCCCTTGGCGTACAGATGCTCCAGTCCTGTCGCATAGGCTTCATATTGATCCATGAATACGGATGGGATACGCTCATTCTCAAGCCGCTGCCAGGTCACAATAGGCCCGTACTTCGTATAGGATTCAATGACCTCCCATTCATTTGTCCTCAGCACAAATACGAGCGCATCCAATTGCTTGCGCTTTAGCATCTCTAGCGCTACATGCTCTTTGCCTGCGTCTCCATTTGTAATGAACAGAGTAATGTTAAATCCATATTTCTCCGCGGCCAGATTGAACGCATCCAGGAAGCTAATGAGCAGTGGACTGAAGGTGACCGAAATGATTCCGATGAGATGGGTGGCTCCCTTTTTTAGCGTAATCGCATTTCCGTTCGGGACATAGTCCAGCTGTTCCATGATCGTGAGTACTTTTTGACGTGTAGCATCGCTTACATAGGGATAGCTATTCAGGACACGTGAGACCGTTGCTGTAGATACACCTGCCATGCGGGCGATTTGTTGAATGTTTGGCATCTGTGTTCACCTCAACATCCAGCATAACATAGTTCGGGAAGCGGCCACAAAGCAGATAATACCGTTATTTCATGAACTCACATTTAATGCTTGACCTGTAATGCATTACATACGTTACATTGCAATTGTAGAGAAATTCAATACCATTCTAGGAGGGTGACCTATGAAAAAAGGAATAAAGATCGTAACCATTGGCGGCGGCTCCAGCTACACTCCGGAGCTCATCGAGGGCTTTATTAAGCGCTATCAAGAACTTCCTATTCAGGAATTATGGCTTGTTGATATTGAAGAAGGCAAGGAAAAGCTGGAGATTGTAGGGGCTATGGCACAACGCATGGTCAAGGCCGCAGGGATCGATTGTAAGGTTCATTTGACGTTGAATCGTCGGGAAGCACTTCAGAATGCAGATTTTGTCACCACGCAATTTCGAGTAGGTCAGATGGATGCGCGTATTAAGGACGAGAAGATTCCTCTTCAGCATGGGCAAATTGGACAGGAAACCAATGGAGCAGGAGGGATGTTCAAGGCATTCCGTACCATTCCTGTTATTCTGCAGATTGTGGAGGACATGAAGGAGCTGTGTCCGAACGCCTGGCTGATCAACTTCACCAATCCGGCAGGTATGGTCACTGAGGCGGTGCTCCGTTATGGACAGTGGGAACGAGTCATCGGCTTATGCAACGTCCCAATCATGGCTACGAAGACCGAAGCAGCCGTGCTGGGCAAAGCGGAGAATGAGCTGTTCTTCAAATTCGCGGGTATTAATCATCTGCACTGGCACAAGATCTATGATCAAGCTGGACAGGAGCTTACGGGCGAAGCGATCGACAAGATGTATGGTCCTGATGCCGAGCCTGAGAAGATGGTGGAAAATATCAAAAACATGCGCTTCCTGCATGAGCAGCTTGTTCAATTGAAAATGCTGCCTTGTCCATACCATCGGTACTACTACATGACAGATGCGATGCTGAAGGAAGAACTGGAGGAGGCACAAAAAGAAGGAACACGCGGCCAAGTCGTCAAGCGTCTGGAGGAAAGTCTGTTCGAGCTCTACAAGGATCCGAACCTGGATTACAAGCCTAAGGAATTGGAGCAACGGGGCGGTGCTTATTACAGTGATGCTGCCTGTGAGATCATTAATTCCATTTACAACAATAAAGGGACGCTTATGGTCGTCAGCACACGCAATAATGGTGCGATCCCGGATCTGCCTAAGGAGAGTGCTATTGAAATTACCAGCATGATTACTGCTCACGGTGCAGAGCCTGTTCATTTTGGTTCCTTCCCTCCGGCGCAGCGGGGCTTGCTTCAGGTGATGAAGGCTATGGAAGAGCTTACGATTGAAGCGGCTGTTACCGGGGATTATGGTACCGCATTGCAGGCATTTACGCTCAATCCATTGGTGCAAAGCGGAGACTCAGCCAAGGCGTTATTGGATGAAATGCTGGAGGCGCATCAGCAGCACTTGCCACAGTTCCAGTCCAGATAATGAATGTAATCCTTCTTTAGGCAAAATATTTTATCAACACGGCATCTCTCTAGGTATAACGCATTAGGGTAAGTGCACGGCTTACCGTTTACAGTAGAAAAACTGCAATACCGGCTACAATAGAGAAGGTGAACAATAGACACAGCCTGTAAGCCTGTAGATTCCTAGCCGGAACCCACAGGTTACAGGCTGTTTTTATACCCTTTTTGGCTAATGCATCATTAATGATAGTTCATACTTTAGTTAACGCCGACAGCATCGAATGCTAAGCTGACCGATCTGGCTTGGGCTGAATTCGCGCCGTAGAGATCACGGGCAGATTGCACGAGTGCAGTCCGTGCTGCTGAGAAGTTCGAGGTTGGAGTCAGATAGTAGACAAGGGCGTTATAGTAGATCTTTACAGCATCGTCACGCCCGATTCCTGGTACGGTGACCCCACTGAACGTTCCGCCTGCTGCGGTCAAGTAGTAGGCTTTATTGATAATGCCGCTGTTGATATGAACCCCACCGTTATCTGCCGAACCCGTATAGCGATTTCTATAATGATCAGGCTGATTGTAAAGGGTTGGGTTGGACATGGATCTCAGGGCATCTCCTGGAATATTAGGCGTGTATATGTCGTCGCCAATTAGCCAGTTCGTACGTTGAACATCATTTCCAATAATATCGGAGAAGGCTTCGTTGAGTGCCCCAGACTCATTCACATAATTCAGATTCGCCGTGAATTCAGTGACGCCGTGAGTCAGCTCATGTCCGATAACGTCAGGATCCGCGGAGAACTCGCGGAAGGTAACGCCATCACCATCGCCATATATCATTCCTACGCCATTCCAGCCGGCGTTATTATAGGCGTTGCCGTAATGGACCGTCGAACGAAGCTGAAATCCTCTTCCATCCAGACTGTTGCGGTTGAATTTAGCGAGGTAGTAATCGTACACTTTGGCAGCGTAGGCATGGGCATCGACAGCCGCTCCGTCCGTCCAGACATTATCGGAGTCGGTCAGCAGTGTACCTGGGAAGACAGTTCTTTTATTAGCTGTATAGGTCAAGATTCCGTTGCCACGGGTATTATCTCGCAATTGATAAGTGCTGCCGGATTGTGTAGTTGTAAAGGACTTCGAATCACCAAGCACGCCTTTGCCCGTGCCTGTGGCCATGCTCAAGATATCGTATTGGAACACAATGCTTCCATCCAAGGCATCAATGAAGTAGCGTGTACGCAGCAGGACAGGCTCAAGCAGGTTGATCTCTGTCACATATACAAGCCGCGCAGAATCCCCTTCGGAATAAATGTACAGCTCTGCGCTAGGCTTCGCTGCATATTCGGTCACGCTAGGGTCTGAGAGGGAAATTTTCCCATCCGTTTCACTAGCTTCGGCATAGACGTCATTGGTTACCGCATCATTTGTTACAGTATCTTTTGTGATTGCTTCCTTCGATACAACTTCATCTGATGTAACTTCATCCGACACAGCTTCCTTGACTACCGCGTCTTCGCTTGCCTTCTCCTTATCAATCAGCTTAAGCTCCTTGGATATACGTTCAGACGCATCAGCCTCAGCGATATACACGGCGTCTGTTGCACTGATTTTGGGGTTTGTACCGCCAGGAATATTTTGACTGGATTTGGTGATCGTGGCGCCGAGAAGGGATGTGACCTGCTCATTTTTATCCAAATGTACAGTCTGTACTGCTCCATACACCGGAATTCCATCAATATATTGCTGCAGACGATAATGATTCAATCCATTGCTATCCTTCTCATGATTGATGATTTTCAACTGCTTCTGTACATCTGTGCTGCTCAAGCCGAGCGATTTGGAGGTGTTCTGAAGATAGTTCCACACCTTCTCCTCATTTGAAGCGGATTTCGGGGCATTGACGGCCTCGGCTACGAAGGCTGGCGTTAACTCAAATGGGCTGTCGCCTGAAGGCGCAGCACCCGCACCTGATGCAAGGGCGCCGAAAAGCAGCGTACCTCCTGCTATGAGTGCAGTCGTTTTTTTCATTTGCATGGTTTATACACTCTCCTAAAAGAAATTAGTGGTCTCTAATCCGCCTATCTAGCATCAGGAATGCTAGACGGTCATTCTAAAACGAAGCATCTTTAGCAGGTACGGGAAATAAAGTGAAGTAACGCTTGAAGAGGGATAACTAAGGTGCAGAAGAGTTGTGAATCTGAATACAGGAGTAAGAGTCGTGGCAAGTGAGCCGGGCACTCCTCCCTTCGAGGGTAGGATGGGTGCGGAGCTGGGATGAAGAAGGGATTAAGGTTTGTTGATACATAAAAGTAATTTTTTGTAAACCCTTCGAATCTGAAATTGATAGTATCATAGAATTATAGTTTCGAAAAGAGGTTTTTTGAAATTTTTTGTAAAAAAACCGTTATAAGGAGAAAGCGGTGGGAGTCGAAACATGAACTGAAAGAAAAACGGGTTAAAGTTCCTTCTTCCAGTGCTTGATGGGGCGATATCGCGTGTAGGTGTCATGCCATTGTGATCAACGGAAGCGGTAGGCTCGACAAAAAAGCTTGCAAGAGATATCCCTGCAAGCTCAATGACTATATTTCTTATCCTTCGTTCTTCGTAGCAGCTGGGGCATTTCGAGCAGCAATCTATCCATCGTGATGGGATCATCGAAGTTCCATTTATTCTCGGAATAGAACATGCGCTGCTTTTGAAGCGTTCTCCAGTAATCGCTCTGCAGCATTAGACCATACTGCTGCCGAGTCAGCGGATGGTTATCCGTCAGCAAGAAATAAATATCTGCTTCGTAGATGTGCGCGTAAGCAACGTCCGTCAGACGGAACGGTACTCCGTCATTTATCAATTCCTGTACTTTGGCGGAAGGCTTTAAGCCTCCCGTGTGATAGACGGTTACCGAAAAGCCTTTCATTCCCATGACGTACAGGCTCCCCTCGACCATGGAGAATACCGTCGCTGTCTGCTCCAGATCCATATAGCGGGCTGCCTCATGCCACATTTGCTGGCAGGTAGCCTGATGGAACTGGACCCATCGCTCAGCCTGTTCTTGTTTGTGGAACAGCTCAGCAACCTTCATGATCCGCTGGTATACAGGCTCATAGCGATCGATTACTACCGTTGGCGCGATCAGAGCCAGCTCGTCTATCCACTCCTGTCGAAAGCCGCTGTGTACAATGAGATCTGGCTGCAGCTTACGTATTTTTGATGGCTCACCCAGCAGACCGATATCTTGAATACCGCTTAATTGATCCTTGTAAATTGCCCTCTTCCCGATAATATCCGTATCTGCCCCGATTGGCTGTACCCCCAGAGACAGCATGTCTCCAAGGGAATAACCCACAGCGACCACTCTACTATACTCTGTAATGGCGGATGATTTGACGAACAGCTGTCTTGACGTGGATTCAACGTATTGCCTCGGTGTAACTCCTTCGAGTTGCCTGAATTTTCGTATGAAATAGCTCTCATCCCTGAAGCCAACAGACTGTGCGATGTGTGAGAGTGTGTCGTTCGTTTGCAGCAGCAGCTGCTTGGCATGACGGATGCGTGTCTCGGCCAGATAATCCAGAGGCTTCTTCCCGGTAAGTGTCTGGAACAGCATGCTATACTGCCATTTCGCCACTCCAGCAATACGGTACAGCTGCTGCGCCGTGATCGGCTCATAGTAATGCTGGTCGATATAGGTGATTGTCTGCTTAACAGCCTGCGTGCTGTCCGAGACCGTCTGATTTCTCTCCCGATTTTCCATAAGGAGCACTATCAGCTCTTGCATATGAATTTGTTTTTTTAACTTGGAGACCTCAGACTTCTCAGACTGGTCCCGTAGCGACTCATGCAGAAGATCCACCAATTGAAGCAGCTTGGCTTCATCGGCAATATCAATTCGGGTCTCGTAAGAAAGGGAGGAATGGATCTCTATGGCAGGCTGAGATATTCCGGGCTGGAAGACATAGAATTCGATAATGACAGCCCCCAATTCTGAGGCTGGCGATTCCATACCAGGGCTGTTCACATCTGAATCGGAGAAGGGAGTGAAGCGGATGCTTGCGTGTGCTTCGGGAGCCAGCAAGTAAGCTTGATTATAATCTGCTTGTATGAGATGCTTCCCCAATTGCAGCACTCCGTGTGGTGCTCTGAACAGAATAATTCTATGAGTCCCCGGGCGTGCCGGTATGACCTGTTCGCAGGATAACTGCTGTATGTTAAAGATATTTGCAGGAATATATAAATAAACACCGTCGAGGCTTGGTCGATCAGAGGCTGCTGCCTTGCAAGAGTAACTCATTCCCCACATCTCCTTTTCTTGGCTGAACATAGCTGTTCCGTTATCAGGAGCTGAATTTTGTACTATAAAAAATCAGAAATCCAGTCATTGATCAATTATACCAAACCCCCTACTATAAGTTGAAGATGATATTCATTATCAATAGAGAGCCTGGGGGAGAAGCTACAATGAACTGCACAAGAAATCATAAAATATGGATCAGTCTAATGCTCGTCGCTGTAATACTGGTGACAGCAGCGTGTTCGAATACAGGGGAGAAGACTGCCGGTACGCAGGAGGTCCAGAGCGAAAATGGTGAGCAATCCATTACCGTGTCATGGATGAGGGATCTGGGACCCTCCAATCCGCATGCCTATTATCCTTCACAATTGTTCTCACAATCGATGATCTATGAGCCATTGGTTGCTTACGGAAAGGGCGGGGAAATCAAGCCCCATCTGGCAAAGGATTGGAAGATCAGTGAAGATGGGAAGGAGTATACATTCTTCTTGCGTGAGGATGTGACTTACTCTGACGGCACACCATTTAATGCGACTAGTGTAAAACGAAATATGAGTGCCATTCTGCAAAATAAGACGACTCATAGCTGGCTGGGAACTGCAAAATTGCTGGAGCGGGCCGAGGTTGTGGATGAATTTACTGTGAAGCTCGTTATGTCTGAGCCGTATTATCCTGTACTGCAGGATTTGACAACTGTTCGTCCGTTCCGTTTCCTGGCTGATGCAGGCTTTCCCGAGGATGGCAACACACTGGAGCATATAGCGGCACCTATTGGAACGGGACCCTGGATCCTTCAGGAATACAAGCAGGATGAGTATAGTGTGTTTGTTAAGAACCCTAACTATTGGGGTGAGCAGCCGGCCTTGGACAAAATTACTGTGCGAATTATTCCCGACGCAGAGACGAGGGTGATGGCTTTTGAGAAGGGTGAGCTGGATCTGATTTTCGGTGAGGGCTCCATTAGTCTGGACGCCTTCACCGGACTTCGTGATGACGGTCGGTTCAAGACGGACCTGTCTGGGCCAGTGGGCACGCGCAATCTAATTATCAATACGCAGAACGAGAAGCTAGCGGATATCCGAGTGCGATTGGCCTTACAGCACGGATTTGACAAGGTAGCAATGGTCAAAGGGATTACTTCTGATGTAGAACAGGTGGCTGACCAGGTGATCACCGCGGATTACCCATATGTCAAGCGGGCTTATGCGCCACTCAGCTATGATACGGCCAAAGCCGAAAGCTACCTGGAGGAGGCAGGCTGGAAGCTTCCAGCACCAGGTGGTGTACGGGAGAAGAACGGGGAGCAGCTCAGCTTTGAATTAATGTACGATACGACAGATCGGATTCAAAAGGCCATGGGTGAGGCGCTGCAAGCGGAGTGGTCCGCTATTGGTGTGAAGATCAAGCTAACGGGAATAGAGCTAGCCGAGCAGACCAAGCGCTTCCGGGCAGGAAATTATGAATTGAATTTCTGGTTCAACTCGGGTGTGCCCTATGATCCTCATACCTTGGTCAACGCTGTGGCAGAGCCAACCTTCGGGGTGGCAGAAGCTCACACTAATATTCCTGACAAGGATATACTGAACAAGCAAATACATCAGGTACTGGCCTCAGTCAATGAGCAGGAAAGACAGGAGCTATATAACGCTATCTTAGACACCATTCATGAGCAATCGGTTATTGTTCCTTTATCGTATATTCGCCAATATACGGTCTACAATGATCGTCTGGACCATGTGACATTCCCGGATAGCCGCTGGGATCATCCGTTCAATAGCATTCGCTTGAAATAAGGGCAGCATATGAGTAGGCATCAACCAAAGGAAGAGGAGTCCCAGCATGTCTCATCAGGCATGTATCGGCTATATGCTCTCACATTTTTGTTCTTCAGTGTCAACGCCTTCACGCAAGTGGTTCTCCCTCTGCACGGTAAAAGTATCGGTCTGGATAATCGTACGATAGGCGTATTACTTGGTGCTTATCTTCTGGTCAGCATGCTGTTACGCCCATGGGCAGGTGCCGTTGTTGAACGAGTGGGAGCTCGGCGTATGCTGCAATGGATTCTGCTCAGTCATCTGCTGGTGCTGCTGCTCTATGCGTGGCTCGATCAGACGGCATCCGGTCTCATTCTGATCCGGGGACTGCAGGGGGCGATCGCAGCCTTCTTTTCCCTAACCTTGCAGATTGCTGTAGTGGATGCTCTGCCAGAGCGTGAAAGGGCCCAAGGGCTGTCGTTATATTTGCTATTCGGGATGTTGCCCTCTGTTATGGGACCTGCTGTTGCGTTATGGGTCTGGGAGCACGCGGGCTTCCACGGATTTATGATGACCCTTCTACTAGTTGCTGTAATTACATGGCTGACAGGACTCGCGAGCCGGCTTCCGGTAGGGAGCCGTTCGCATAGCTTGCCACCGCCGAGATATGGGAATGAGCTGGCGTCGGGACCAAAAACGCATGCACCACTACGCAGGGCTATCGGAAATCGAAGCTTTATCATGAGCAGTGTGGTAATGACTATAGCAGCAACAGGATTTGGTGCTACTACGGCATTCCTTGCTCTGTATGTCAAGCACACGCAGGTGGGCCACGCTGGAATCTATTTTGCGATTCAGTCGGGTGTTATTGTGTTGGTGCGTTTTGCCTTCCGCAAACTGCTTCCCTCGGATGGCATTTGGCATAGTCGAACGATCGCCGTCTTGCTCGGATCCATGACGATAGGACTGCTATTTACAGTTATGGCACCTTGGACGGGACAATCCATGGTTCTGTACATGGGGGCGGCGACAATCGGCTTTGGTATGGCCCATATTTACCCTCTTTTGGCAGCCTACCTGAGTATTGCTCTTGAGCAGACAACTCGCAAAATCTGGATGGGGTTATTTATTTCCATGGCAGATCTGGGAGCCGTCATCGGTAGCATAGGCATGGGGGTGGTCGCTGATTATATCGGGTATTCGTATGTGTTCGGCATATGTGCGGGCATGCTTGCGTGTACAGGTCTACTCGTTGCAGTAAGCGGTAGCTTTATGAAGAAATAGTCTGAGCTTCTTGATCAATATATCGTTCAGTGTATATGCAACAGGCTTGATTTGGCTAAATAGTTGTTCGATTTGACCATAGTCCTACCTCAGGGGCAGTGCTAGGATTAGCATAACTGAATGTCTGCGAAATGGATAACAGTAATAGATAATAATAGATAACGGTCCCAACCGACATACAAGGAGGCTCTATAAAAGGAGCTTCTTTGTGGCTTCATTTATGAAAACGCTTCAAAGAATCATGCTTCTCTGACTCTGACATGATACTCAGTTAATCATGCTCCTATTGAAAGTCCGAGCAATCGTTACTACGCCATCAATCTGGCAATTCTGAGGAGGGTTCAATATGATGACTATCCCTGCTTCCGAGCAGTTACAGCACATGAAGGCACATGGTTATGATGCCTGGCTGAGCTACCAATCGTCACTGCCTATCGCCGTGTCGGCTCAATATCGTCCTTGGTGCAGCGCAATCTGTGCCATTGAGCAGCATGAGACCATTGCCGCCGCCGCTACAGAACTGCTTCGGGGAATTACATCGATGCTGGGCGTCCATACCGCGATAACAAGCGCTGTACCGGATCAGGCGCACATTGCACTGGGAACCTTCGGCGGAATGTTCGGAGAAGCTTCCAGCTACCCGGCGGATCTATTCACCCCGACAGACCGTGAATCCACGGGAGCAGAAGGCTTTATCATACGTACATGCCCTGCAGAACGCTGCATTGCTATTGGAGCCGCAGAGCCTGTCGGAGTGCTGTATGGTGTGTTTCATTTGTTACGTCTTATGGGAACAGGACAACCACTGGATACGCTTGATGAGGCGGTTGTCCCGGTTAATGGACTGCGAATGGTGGATCATTGGGACAACATGGATGGCAGTATTGAGCGGGGCTACGCAGGGTCGTCCTTCCTGTACGAGCAGCAGGAGTTCACGGCCAATCAGGAGCGGATACGCGATTATGCGAGATTAATGTCCTCCATCGGCATCAATGCAATATGCATCAATAATGTGAATGTCCATCAGCATGAGACACAGCTCATTACCCCACGGTATCTTCCTGATGTCGCGAAGCTCGCCGGGGTGTTCCGCGTCTATGGTATTCGGCTGTATCTGAGTATTAACTATGCCAGTCCACTGGAGCTGGGTGGCCCTGAGACGGCTGATCCCCTGAATGATGCGGTGCGACAGTGGTGGAAAGAGAAGGCAGCAGCGATCTATTCGCTCATCCCGGATTTTGGCGGCGTTGTGGTCAAAGCTGATTCGGAGAATCGCCCGGGTCCATTCACCTATGGACGCAATCATGCGGATGGAGCGAATATGCTGGCGGAGGCGCTTCAGCCATATGGTGGTATCGTCATCTGGCGCTGCTTTGTGTACAATTGCAAGCAGGATTGGCGGGATCGTTCTACGGATCGGGCCCGAGCGGCGTATGATCATTTCAAGCCGCTGGACGGTCAGTTCCACGATAATGTCGTGCTGCAGATCAAGAACGGACCGCTGGATTTTCAGGTGCGGGAGCCCGTGTCACCGCTTCTCGGTGGGATGGAGCATACTCATCAGATTCTGGAATTTCAGATTACCCAGGAATATACAGGGCAGCAGCGACATGTCTGCTATCTGGTACCGCAGTGGAAGGAGATTCTGGAGTTCGATACGTGTGCACAGGGTAGATATGCTCCAGTGAAGCATGTAGTGGATGGCTCATTGTGGGGGCGAGCGCGAAATGGGATCGCAGCCGTGACCAATGTAGGCGCAGACTGGAACTGGACCGGACATTTGCTGGCACAGGCGAATCTGTATGGCTATGGGCGGCTTGCCTGGGATCCTGACCTGAGCGCAGAGGCCATTGCGGTGGAATGGGTGAAGCTGGTCTTTGGTCTGGATGAACTCGTGGTCACTGCCATCACGCAGATGCTGATGGATTCTTGGCCGATCTACGAGTCATATACATCCCCGCTCGGAGTAGGCTGGATGGTGAACCCGGATCATCATTATGGCCCCAATGTGGACGGCTATGAATACTCGAAATGGGGAACGTATCACTACGCGGACAGCAAAGGGATCGGAGTTGACCGTACAGTCCACTCTGGTAGCGGCTATAGCTCACAGTACATGGGGGCGAATGCCGAACAGTATGAGTCACTGGAGCAATGTCCGGATGAGCTGCTGCTATTTTTCCACCATGTACCCTATGAGCATCGCTTGAAGTCAGGCACAACCGTCATTCAGCACATCTATGATACCCACTTCACAGGTGCGGAGAGAGCAGAGGCGCTGCTGAGTACTTGGCGGGAGCTACAGGGGCGCATGAAGCAGACCTATTACGAGCAGGTGGAGGCCAGGCTGGAGGAGCAAGCGGAGCATGCCAAGGAATGGAGGGACCAGATCAACACGTATTTCTACCGCAAGAGCGGTATTGAGGATCGCGAGCGGCGAATGATCTATTAAGCCCGTCAACTATGTGGAAATAGCTGCGAATTTGTGGACAGATTTCTCCTCTTAGACTAGTACAGTAGTAAAATTAGCATCAGTGATGAAATAAGCATCTGTAATGATAACCATAGATAGTAAAAAGGAAGCCTGCACTACTCGTGCAGGCTATTCCCCGTTGGTATAGTTGCTCTAGCTCGTGCGGGCTTATTCCTCGTTGATGTGTGCTCCAGCATTAGCTACCTTTGATCCCTCGAATGAGCTTGGGAGTCAGCTCTGTGAGATAGTAGAGCAGTGCGATGAAGGGCATTGCCACGCCTATAAGTGCTGTAGCTTCCCAGCCGCTATGCGCGTAGGACCATCCTCCAAGAAAAGAACCAGCAGCTCCGCCCAGGAAAAAGATAGCCATGAATAGCCCGTTCAGTCGCCCTCTGGTCTCATGGCCCAGGGAATAGATGGTGCGCTGTCCGAGTACAAGGTTACCGGATACGGCCATGTCCAGCGTAATGGCAGCAACGACAAGCAACGCAAGGGCAAGCGTGGAGCTTCCTTGATTCAGGTAAGCCATAAGGAATGACAGAATGGCGATGATGAATGCCAATCCGGTCAAAGGCTGAGTCCATCCCTTGTCAGCGAGCCTTCCGGCAATAGGGGCAGCGATAGCTCCAGCTACTCCAGCAAGCGCGAACCATGCAATGCCCTGCTGCGACAGACCGAAGTGGTCCGTCAGATAGAGGGGAACTGCTGTCCAGAACAGGCTGAATGCACCGAATAGAGAGGCCTGATAGGCTGCACGACGACGCAAGGCTGGCTGAGTCTTCAGCAAGGTCCAGAGTGATGCGATCAGCCCCTTATAGCTCAGGGATGGTGATGGCTTGCGGGTAGGCAGGGCACGGGACAACAGGATAGCCAGCAAGGCAATTGCCACTGCCGAGATCCAGAATACGGACTGCCAGCCCCAGACATCTGCTATGAAGCTGGCGACAGGTCGTGCGAACATAATCCCGAGCAGTAAGCCGCTCATCACATTGCCTACGACACGGCCACGTTGCTCCTCAGCTGCCAGGTAGGTAGCAAATGGCACCAGAATCTGAGCGACAACACTGCCTAAGCCTAGCAGCAGCGAGAAGGTAAGGAACAATGCTGCGTTCGGAGCCAGAGCTGCACCGATCAGAGCACCTACGACAGCGATTAGGGCGATGATGACCAGACGCCGGTTCTCGAATAGATCGCTGAGTGGCACGATGAACAGGAGTCCTATGACATACCCGATTTGGGTGATAGTTACGATGAATCCGGCAGTCTCGGCACTTAAGCCTGTTGCTGCACTGATAGGACCGACAAGTGTCTGTGAATAATAGAGATTGGCGACGATGAGTCCGCATGCGGCTGCCAGCAGAAAGACGAGACTGTTAGAGAGCGTTGCGTCTTGGGGAGCACGTTTTTTATTCATGAGAATAACCTCCTTGATTTAATGAACGGTCAGTTCACTAATTTGTATGAGTAAATAATATACTGAACGTTCCGTTTTGTAAATAGGAAAATTTTTTGATATACTACATATATGATTTTATTGACCGAGTCACTACGCTAACGGGACTTTAGCTGAATGACAATAGCTGCAGTCTTGTATTTTTTTTCACTGAACACCTGGATTACCCAAGGAATAGATCCCATGTCGGATCAGAGTCTAACGAACGAATTGAAGGAGGATGTGCGGTATGAGCGGCAAAAGAGGAAGACCGCGTAACCTGGAGTCACAGCATGCGATTCTTAATGCATCGTATGAGCTATTGCTGGAGCAAGGCTTCGGCGCGGTTACGATTGAGAAGATTGCGGAGCAGGCACAGGTGAGCAAAGCGACGATCTATAAATGGTGGCCGAATAAAGCGGCCGTAATGATGGATGGATTCATGCACGCTGCTTCGGCCCGGTTACCAGTTCCCGATACAGGCAAAGTCACAGAGGATATACTTCGGCATGTCTCCAATCTGGTGCGTTTTATGACAAGCCGGGAGGGACAGATTATTACGGAGCTAATCGGGGGAGGGCAATTCGATACAGCCCTGGCAGCGGAGCTGCGTTCACGCTATATCCAGCCACGTCGTCAGGAGGCAAGACAACTGCTGCAGAGAGGAATTGAGCGAGGAGAACTGCCAGAACGTCTGGATCTGGGAGTCACTATTGATCTGGTATATGGCCCGATTTTTTATCGGCTGCTGGTTACTGGTGATCCGTTGGACGAGGGCTATGTTCGCAGCCTGGTTGATCTTACTGTTAGTAGTGTTCATCAATATTTTTCATAGATTCATTAAGAATATTCTAATGAGCTTGGGATGAGAATTGATTGTGCAAATGCACAATCAATTTCGTCTTTTCATCAATATTTTTTTGCGGCGCAAACTTTTATACTGAAAGCGTGTTCAACAAGAGCAAGCTAGGAGGCTGCAAGGAATGGAAGGATTAATGATTGGATGGTATGGTGCATTGGCAGGGTTGGCGCTTGCAATCATTCTCATACTGAAAAAGCTCAACCCCGTATATGCTCTATTTTTGGGAGCGATTACAGGTGCATTAATCGGTGGTGCGAACCTGGAGGAGACAGTAAGCGTTCTTGTAAGCGGTACACAAAGTGTAATCGGAACCGTGCTGCGGGTGCTGGCAGCTGGAGTGCTGGCCGGGGTCATGATGGAATCCGGTGCGGCTGAGACGATTGCACAGGCGATCGTGAAGAAATTTGGCGGGAGCAAGGCCATTCTGGCACTGGCGCTGGCTACCATGCTAATTACAGCTGTAGGCGTATTCATTCCTGTTGCTGTATTGATTGTGGCACCCATCGCATTGTCTGTTGGCAATAAGATGGGGATCTCAAAGCTGGCGTTGCTGGTAGCTCTCTCGGGCGGAGGGAAGGCGGGCAACATTATTTCGCCTAATCCCAATACGATTGCTGCCGCCCGCGGATTCGAGCTGGACTTGAGTCATGTAATGCTGGCAGGGCTTCTTCCGGCGGTCTTTGGTCTCGCAGTTACAGTCATTGTGGCTTCGTTGCTGAAGAAAAAAGGAACCATGGTCTCGGGGGATGAAGCGCAATATAGTGAGAACGAAAATAATGATTACCCACCACTTGGGCGAGCTATTGTGGCACCACTGGTCGCCATCGTACTGCTGATGATCAATCCTATTGGCTCGCTGTCTGGCATTGAGCTGTTATCCAATATGAAGGTTGATGCCCTGTATATTCTGCCGATTGCGGGGCTTATCGCTGCTTCAGATCTTTCCACGCAAGTCGTAGCCCTGATCGAGGGATCCGGCATCGCTGGGACATTCCTTGCGCCGATCTCGGGTATTCTGATGGCGGCTGCCACAGCATCAACCTCAACAGGTGTTATTCTGGCTACCGGTTCCTTCGGACAGGCTGTCCTGAATATGGGGACCCCACCGCTGGCTGCATCCGTAATGGTGCACACGGGTGCTACGGTGATTGATTCTCTGCCACAGGGCAACTATTTCCATGTAACTGCGGATAGCATGAAGATGTCGATCAAGCAGCGGATGGGCGTGGTCCCTTATGAGGCGATCGTGGGCGGAACGATGACGATCGTTGCTACCGTAGTATACGGCTTCTTATTGTAGTGAAGCGATTGAGCTACCTAAGCCATGTAAGCTGTGTTGAACCTACGACTTGATGATTGAGTCGCGCTATACAGATACAGAGATTTCAAAGGTATGTGTTTACATTAATGATGGGGTGAGAGAGAATGCAATACAAGAATTTTGTACTGGCGCCTGATTCCTTTAAAGAGAGTATGACCGCCAAGGAAGTATGTGTAGCCATGGAGAAAGGACTGCGGAAGGTGTATCCTGAGGCCAATTACATTCATGTGCCGATGGCGGATGGCGGGGAGGGAACTGTGCAATCCTTGGTAGATGCTTCAGGTGGAGAGCTGCTGTATGCGGAGGTGACGGGTCCGCTGGGTCAAAAGGTGACGGCTTCGTTTGGCATTATGGGAGACGGGACGACAGCTGCTGTCGAGATGGCGTCAGCCAGTGGTATCCATTTGGTGGAGAAGTCGGCCCGTAATCCGCTGATCACGACTACGTACGGTACAGGCGAGCTGATTCGCGAATGTCTGGATCGTGGCGTGCGCAAGATCATTATTGGAATTGGTGGAAGTGCCACAAATGACGGCGGTACGGGCATGGCTGCTGCACTGGGGGCCCGATTCCTGGATGCCGCAGGAGAAGTGCTACCGCAGGGTGGCGGGAATCTCAATCGACTAGCCTCCATTGATGTCTCAGCACTGGACCCGCGATTGCAGGAGGTACAGCTGATCGTGGCTTGTGATGTGACGAATCCGCTCTGTGGTCCAACAGGGGCCTCAGTCGTATTTGGTCCACAAAAAGGGGCTACACCGGATATGGTGCAGCAGCTCGATGCCAATCTCGCTCACTATGCGGAGGTCGTGAATCGCCAACTGGGTAAGAATGTACAGGACGTACCGGGTGCTGGTGCTGCAGGTGGTCTTGGTGCAGGCCTGTTGATTTTTACGCAGGCTGTATTACAAAAAGGGATTGATATTGTCATCGAATACACGGGGCTTAACGCCAAAATAGCTGCAGCTGATGTCGTGTTCACTGGCGAGGGTGGAATTGACTTCCAGACCAAATTCGGTAAGACACCCTACGGCGTAGCAAGAGCCGCCAAAGCTAAGGGCAAGAGGGTAATTGCTCTGGCAGGCTATGTCGGCGCCGGAATTGAGACGTTGTATAATGAGGGCATTGATGCGATCTTTGGGATTGTCCCTGGAGCTTCTTCGTTGGAGAAATTGCTGACAGAGGGTCCTGAAAATGTAGAGCGTACAGCCGAAAATATTGCACGTGTACTGCAATTCGGTGAGAGCTTAAGCTAGAGAGAGATTCACTGACGGACTTCAACATAGGATGGGACAACATTCGATGTTTCAAAGTGGACTTAGGCTTCTGGTTGCTTCATCCCTCATTGATGCATCCGCAGCAGCTCATAGATCAACTCGGTAAGCTGGAGCAGGTTGCGCGGATCACGTCCTGTGATGGTATGAATTCGCTTCAGACGGTATTGTAATGTATTGCGATGTATGTTCAAGGATTCGGCAGTCAGAGACATGCTGCCATTATGATGAATGAAGCTTCGAAGTGTGTCCAGCAGCTCCGGTGTATCCTCCAGCTTGTGGGTGGTATGGGCAGGGCCATCAAGCCTTGCCTGACCCCACTGGACGAGGAACTCCACTTCATCGTAGGTCGTGACCTGCTGCGAGGGCCACAGTGCGAGCAGTACGGACATGGCAGCCTTGGCCTGAGCATAGCTACTTGCAATGCTGGCTTCGTGCTGTCCACTGGAGATTCGAATGGTCGGATGATCAAGGAGCAGTCTTCGAATATGCTTGTACACATCCTCAGGCTGCTGCACTAGCAGGAGCCATGTATCATTTTCCACCTGAAAGGCCGTCTTGAATAGTAGCAGTAGAGAGTCCTCGTTAGCTAGTGAGGAGCTCTTCACATACAGGACCGTTGTCTTCATGACGAGATCCAGCTGATAGGCTACGGCTTCTTTTCTCAGCTTCTGGGAATAGGTTCCATGATGGGAGAGTAGCAGCTCCACAAAGGCCTTCTTCCGATTGGCCTCCTCCGCACGATGTTCCAGCATGGTCCGCTGCTCAATGAGCAAGGAGACCGTCGTCCTTACAATGCTGCAAAAGGGACGGACCTCATCAGGATTGCCAGTAATTCCGATGACTCCGACACAGACATTGCCTATGAAAATCGGCTCATTCGTCCCTTGCTTCTCATTGGTCCCATCCTCCCATACCTCAACCATGTGTCCAGTGGACAGAGCCTTTACTGCACCCTGATGAATGGTGCCCACTCGCTCCTGAGTCCCGCTACCCACGATAATCCCTTTCTCATTCATAATATTAATGTTGTAAGGAATATCCTTCATCATCTTATCGACAATATCCTGTGCCTGATTCTCCGAGAGCTGGAACAATGAATGGATCCCTCCAGTAGTTAAGTAGTTAATCTGATAGTAGCTGCTGTCAACATATGTATTGTGCATATGAACAACATTATAGCTCTTTCATAATTCACATTCCAACATGAATACAGACAAGAGAACCAAATAACTTATAAGAAAGGGGTTTTATTCCTGCGGAATTTCTACTCCTTACAACCATCGCAGGAAGTATAATGGTCGATGACTGTCGTTTTTTGTTGTATGATGGATCTATGAAACGTTGGTTCCCCGAACCAAGGAGGGTGTCTTTTGTTCAGTCCAATGAAGGCCATGTTTCCCGAACGCAACAAGCTTAGTCTTACATCATTGTTAATTGGCCTTGTAACGCTTGTGGTGGTGCTTACCTCTACGATCATTCTGACAGGCTCTTATGTGTCCCAAAAAAATTCTCTAATCGAGACGACCCTACGCTTGAATTATAATAATGCCAGCGGCAAGGCGCAGACACTGGATTCCTTGTTCATCTCCATGCGAGAGAGCCTAGAGTATAGTGCCAATTCACTCACGGATGTGGACGGCAAAACCGCGAAGCAGCTTGCTGACCATCTGAATCTCATGCGCAATTCAAGCAACTATTTCAATTCCCTGTATCGTATAGATGAAAGTGGGCAGATCCGTGGAGTCTCTCCATATAATCCCCAGAGGATTGGAGGGCATCTCACTACGAAATATGCTCTTGAGGCTTTGCTATCCCAGCGTCCCTATATTTCGTCTCCCTATGTGACATCCAACTCGCATAGACTTATTGTGTTTATGAGCCAGCCCTCATTTGATCAAGAAGGGACGTATACTGGATTTGTTGGCGGTTCGCTTTATTTGCAGGAAGACAATATTCTATCCAGTATTTTCGGTAACAATTTTGTGGATGATTCCGGTTCGTACTATTACATCGTGGATGCTCATGGACGTGTCCTGTATCATCCGGACAAGCAGGTGATTGGTTCGGATCTGTCTCAGGAAGAGGTCGTGAAGAGCCTGCTGGAGGGTAAAAGTGGACGTCAGCTCACAGTGGACCATCTCGGTCAGCAGATGATCGCTGGCTACTCTTATGTGGATTCCAATGGGTGGGGCGTGGTCTCTGTATCTCCGCTCGAGCGAATCCAAAAAGAGCTTATGGGCAACTTATATACCCAAATATTGGTATCCAGTCTGCCTTTTATGATTCTGCTCATCGGTGTCATTCTGATCGCGCGTCAGTTGGCCCGGCCTTTCGTGTATCTTGCAGATTTAATGAGCAAGCTCGGCAAGGAAAGGGTGGTATTGCCTGAAGCCAAGCCGCACTGGAACAGGGAGGCTGATCTACTGACGAAGGCGGTATTTCTGGCTGTCGCGGATATCCAGCAGCAACAGGACCAGCTTGCGCAGGATGCTGCTACAGATGGCTTGACTGGACTGCTGAACCGCAGATCCCTGGAGCATATGATGCAGCAATGGCTGGAAGCGGGCACTTCCTTCTCGCTAATCCTGCTCGATGTGGATCGCTTCAAGCCGATCAATGATACCTATGGTCATCTGGTTGGTGATCGAGTGCTCAAGCATGTAAGTGAGAAGGTGCTGAGCAACTTGCGTCCGACGGATGCCTGCTTCCGATTTGGCGGAGAAGAATTCATCGTGCTGCTGCCGGATTGCCGTAAGGACGAAGCTTTTGAGCTGGCAGAGGGGATTCGCAAAGACATTGAGAGCAGTGCCGCGCCAATTCCTTCGCGAATTACGATATCTCTCGGCGTAGCGCATTGCCCGGATGATGCCGAGTCCGCTGAGCAGCTTCTGCACAAGGCTGACCAGGCTATGTATATGGCCAAATCCCAAGGCAGAAACCGGACGATGCTGGCAAAATAAATTAGCGGAAAGTCGGCCAAGGGATATGAGATTAACTATAGAGTCTGCATCCATAATCCTGACATTATTCCGACTCATTTTCAGCCCTTTATCTTAACGGATAATTTACGAGATCATAGTAGCGTCTCCTCCGCGTAGGGGCGCTGCTTTTTTTGTAAGAGTCAGTAGCAGATATTTATCCCATGATAATTAATTGTATAAATGTTCTGATTTTCATTATTTGTTATAATTATCTATGTAAGCGATTGCTTAACAATGAATCTAATATGGAGGGATGATACAAAATGAAGGCAGGCATTCGTTGGAGGCGTGGTTGGGTGGCCGTATTGAGCGTAGCTCTGATGGCAGCTATATGGTATGTGCCAGGAACAGGAAGCGAGATTCAGGCTGCAGAGCAGGTCAATGTACGTGACTTCGGGGCACGTGCGGGAGTGACGGAGGACCAGTCGGCTGCTTTTCATGCTGCGATGAAGCATTTCTACGACAAGGGGCAGAAGGGAACGGTCTATATTCCCGCAGGTACCTATTACGTCGATAACGGTCTTCGTTTCCACGCCGGAGTGAATCTGGTAGGGGATGGAATCGGGCGGACGATTATCAAGAAGACGGGCAATGTAAGCAGCTACGTCGTGGGGAATCCGGTGCTGCGCTCAGGCTCCAACAACCTGGATGTGAGCGTGTCCAGGCTTACGATTGATGGAGATCGCACGAACCGTGCATCTCGTGGTCTGGGACAAGTCGGGGGCATTAACATTGATGTGGATGTCCGCAATCTGACGTTGTCCAATATGGAGATCAGAGACACCACGATTGGAGCGCTCCTGCGTCGGACCAAGGATTCGACGATCCAGGATAGTGTGTTCGATCGTACGAGTGGACATGCCATCGCTGCCGGACATGAGAACTTCCCTGTGGGCGAATTCAGAAATGTCACCATTACAGGTAACAAGATAACGAACTCCAGCGGTGGTAGCGGAATCAATCTGTCCCGTGCAGCTCGTGCTACGGTCACGAATAATGAAATTGTGAATAATGTACAGCAATCAGACACGTATGGAGGCATTCGGATTCCGAATGGTGGGGAGAATAACATCATCAAAGATAACCGAATCGTCAATTATCCACGAGGAATCTTCGTGCTTACGGGGGCAACTAATAATACCTTCGAGAATAACACGATTGTGAACTCACGTATTCAGGGGATGCTGATCGAGGCGAATGACAATACGATCAAGGGTAACATTATTCAGCAGACGGATGCTTCACTCAGTCCCGAGCTGATCCGTCTGTCCGGCGCGAATGGAAATGAGATCTCCCGCAACCGGATGGAGACGAACTCCCGCTTCAATAACTTCGGCATTCGCTTGACGAATTCCAGCAATAACCGGATTGTAGATAATATCACCGATACGTCCGGTACCTCGGTCAGCGTAGAGGGCGGCAGCGGCAATACAGTCAGTGGCAATAGCAATGCGAGATAGCTAATAATAGAGGCCTATCCTAAGTCTTGATATGGACTAGGAAGGCTTTTTTTCATGGCATCGATAGGTCAGGTCAGGCTGGTTGGGGTGAAGTCTTGGATGTGAATTTCTTTGGTATATAATATAATAAATTTTAGCCGTACACAGGGGCGGAATTTCATTACATATGCTCAGGAGGCACGAAGCCATTGAATTATTCATTTTCCAACCGTTTTACAGCCATGCAACCCTCCATTATCCGAGAGATTCTCAAGGCCACATCGGGTCAGAACGTCATTCCGTTCTCTGCTGGTAATCCTGCACCTGAGACTTTTCCGGTGGAGGCTATCCGCGCCTATACACAGTCAATTCTTGAAGAAATGCCAGTAGCTGCTCTGCAATATGGAATAACAGAAGGCTACGCGCCTTTGCGTGACGTTCTGAAGAATCATCTGCATACCCGATTTGCCAGTGGTAAAGAGATGGACGAGCTGATGATCGTCTCTGGTGCGCAGCAGGGTATTGAGCTTGCTTGTAAAGTGTTCTGCAATGAGGGAGATGCCGTTATCTGCGAAAGTCCAAGCTTCATCGGGTCCTTGAATACGTTTCGTTCCTCTGGCGCGAGATTGGTAGGGGTCCCGATGGAATCTGATGGTATTCATATTGGCTTGCTGGAGCAGGCGCTTCAGACCGAGAAGAATGTCAAGCTCATCTACCTGATTCCTAGCTTTCAGAATCCGACGGGCATCACGACATCACTGGAAAAGCGCAAAGCGGTCTATGAGCTGGCCCGACGCTACGGGGTTATGATTCTGGAGGATAATCCATATGGAGAGCTTCGCTTCCGCGGCGAGGATGTCCCGACTATCAAATCCATGGATGATGAGGGACTGGTCATCTATGTGGGATCATTCTCCAAAATATTGTCGGCAGGTCTCCGTGTTGGCTATGTGCTGGCCCCAGAGGAGGTAGTCTCCAAGATGGTAGTCGCCAAGCAGGGTGAGGATGTGCATACGGCCATGCTTCCTCAGATTCTGGCGCACAAATTCATGACTGAATACGATTATGCAGGTCATATCGCCAATATACGGGAGATTTATCGCCGCAAATGTGACCTGATGGAGCAGAGCTTGGAAGCCCACATGCAGCAATCAATCACGTATACGAGACCAGATGGAGGACTCTTCCTCTGGTGCGAGCTGCCGTCTGAGATCTCCATGCTGGATTATTGCAAGACCGCCGCTGAACGTGGTGTAGCAGTCGTGCCTGGGACGGCCTTCCTTGTCGAAGCGGAAGCGTCCTGCAATGCCTTCCGTCTGAATTTCTCAACGCCTTCGGATGAGCAGATTCAGCAGGGAATAGAGATACTGGGCCGCATATAGCATCTGCGGTTGTATGTGCAGGCGAAAAATGGTATAATATCGATTATTTGCTGAACGGTATTTCCTGTGAGAGTATCCAGTAACGAAGCCGGCTCCGGACTCACGGGGTCGGCTTTTGTGCTTGGTTCCAGGACTGCTGGATCGCATGGACAGCGCGTACGTACATGATTTTATAGAGGTTAGGGGAGAATGATAGTGTTCGGTAACGATTGGGATGAGGTACTTCATGAGGAAATAAACAAGACCTATTTTAACGATCTGAGATATACGCTCGCCAAGGAATACAAGCTTCACCAGGTGTATCCGTCCAAGGAAAATCTGTTCTCTGCGCTTAAGCTGACTTCCTTCTCGGGGACCAAAGCCGTCATTCTGGGACAGGACCCATATCACGGCCCAGGGCAGGCACATGGACTCAGCTTCTCGGTTATGCCTGGCGTCAGGGTACCACCTTCACTGAAAAATATCTACAAAGAGCTGCAGACGGACCTTGATCTGCCCATTCCTAATCACGGCCATCTCATTCCTTGGGCAGAAGAAGGCGTATTGCTGCTGAACAATGTGCTCACGGTACGCCAAGGGCAGCCTCAATCCCATCAAGGTATGGGCTGGGAGCAGTTCACCGATGCCGTGATTGCGGCGCTCAATGAGCGTGAAGAGCCAATAGTGTTCATTTTATGGGGTAGCCATGCACAAAAAAAGGGTGAATTTATTAACGAGAGTAAGCATCTGGTCATCAAATCCAGTCATCCAAGTCCCTTTGCAGCTCATCGAGGATTCTTTGGCAGCCGTCCATTTTCGCGAACGAATGAGTTCCTGCTGAGCAAGCAGCAGCAACCGATTAACTGGGAGCTTCAGAACCTATGACGAACGGAGGGGGGCACATGCGCCACTGGATCGGCCGCCATGTCATTGTGTCCTGCGGAACGGAGAGCAAGCGCAAGCTTCGGGGAACTTTGGAGCATATTAATTATTCACAGCGAAGTGTGGTCCTTGCCCCGCGTATGCTTCAGATCCCCTTTCAGGATATTCTGACGATTCAGGCAGCCCCACCGTTAAAGGAACGTCGTCTGCCTTCTGTTGCGGCTCCGCATGTGGTGGGTTATATCATGAAGGAATCCTTGCAATTTGATAATGCGATATATTTCCAATCGGTCGTGACCATCTGGGATGGAGATCGAATTCTGGCCTATGCGTGCAGACTCCGCAGTCATGGACCGAATGAAGTGGTACTACAGGATGGACGCAGGCTGGACAAGCGGCGTTATACATTCGTGGTGCGATCTTTAAGAGGGCAAGGCAATTAGTATGTGTTGTGTGAAGGAATGTTCTGGCTATACAACGACAAAAGCAGCATGAGGCCAAGTGGGCACCATGCTGCTTTTGCTAACTCTGTTGCTACTTTATGATTATTTTAATATAGGATTACTCTACGCCATCCTTGTAATGGTTGGTCCAATTCTTGTCGCCCTTGTGCATGAAGTCCTCTACAGTCTTCTCCAGGGTGGAGAGCAACTGTTGCTTGATATCATAGATGGTAGTGCGGAAGAGCTCCTCCTCACGGCCAACCACTCTCTCTCCATACAGCGCCTGGGCAGCGATGAATTTGCGATGCTCCTCCACCAATTGATCAATGGATTCCAGAGCATGTTCCACATAATGACTAATTCCTTGTTGCTCGCGTGGAAGTAATGATTTCAAATATTGTACTTTCTCGATAGTAGGCATATCGAATTCCTCCGTTCAATTAGTTAATCCGTAAAAACCCCCGGAACAGCGAACTGTCTCTCATCTCTTATGTCATTAATTATACATCGTTTTCGGAAATTTTTCATTACTTTTTTATGGGAATGTGATTTTTTTTATATTTTCTTTTTCAAAAAAGGGTGAAGCAGCGGATAGTGCTAATTGACTACATTGCAAGCATCAGCTGTAAGTATTAGAGAGGAGAAGTGAATGCAGAAAATTGACAGGCTATTGGCCCTGTGGCTAGGAATTGTATCTATCTAAGAGCAGAAGTGCGTTTGCCCCGACTGGGTAAGGGTGCGTGATACATTATGCTGCAAGGTTAGGGCCAGACATTTTAGATTTGAGAGTAATCCGTGCTATAATTGCATAAATCTCAGGAAAGGTTGACTGGTGAGATGAAGCTTTTTAAAGGTATGTTTTGGGGAATCCTCATCAGCATTGTACTATGGATTGCGATATTCGGGCTGATTCGGGGGCTACAGTAGCGCTGGCTCAGCCTATGAATCGAATTTTACATATCAGAATTGTTGCTAATTCCAGATCGCAGCCCGAGACCTCGCTACAAGCTTGTCCACCGTGAGCCCCCACCTGAATGAAGGGGTTATGTTCAACGTTGCCGCCTCCTATTCAATTCGTCCAGCAGCGTGATGTCATACAGCTCCGCATTAATAGGCCCTTTCTCGTTGCTGTACTTGATTTTGATCAATGACAGCAGCTCAAACATGTCGCTTAGTACGCCAAAAAAGGAGCCGAGAATGGCCAGGTCATCCGCCGAAAGATCGTCCAGAAACTGTAAGCTGTTCGGTTGTGAAGGAGCTGCTTTCTTGCTTGAATTCCCCTTTTTCGCCAAGTCAATCACCTGCTTCCGGGTAAGATATGCGGACTTTGGATACTCAGGATAGTATATGTTCGTGGACGGACACACTCCTATGCCTTTACCCAAAAAAGAGAGATATAAGGCCACTTCCGCTATCCTCTTGTCCCAATTGCGCACAGACGGGCAGCTTTCAGTAGCCCAGAATGGCTAATCCGACTATGATTTTGTTCGCAGTCATCCAGCACGGGCCCGTCTATGATGGGAAATGGCTCATTGTATACGCAAAGGCCTATATTCGTGTCAGAGGAGGATAACCATGAGTACGCATGTATTTTACGTTCCACCCGTGAATGTGATGGGTAAAGGTTGCCTGCAAGAGATTGGACTTAGCCTGAAGGAGATGAAGCTCTCCAAGCCACTCGTAGTTACCGATGCATTTCTGCTGAAGAGCGGTATCGCCGGCAAGGTACTAACGATTCTGGATGAAGCTGCTATCCCTTATGCGGTCTATAGCGATGTAAGACCCAATCCTACCTGTAAGAATGTGCATGATGGTGTTGAATTCCTGAAGTCGGAAGGGTGTGACTCGCTGATCTCCATTGGAGGAGGCTCGCCGCAGGATACAGCGAAGGCTATAGGAATCATTGCTACGAATGGCGGACATATCAGAGATTATGAAGGCGTTCACAAATCTGTGCATAAATCGCTCCCAATTATTGCGGTGAATACGACAGCAGGCACCTCCAGCGAGGTAACCATCAATTATGTCATCACGGATGAGGAACGCAAGGTCAAGATGGTCATGGTGGATAAGAACAGCCTCGCCTCCATCTCGGTGAACGATCCTGAGTTAATGGTTGATAAGCCGGCGGATCTGACAGCAGCGACAGGAATGGATGCGCTTACTCATGCGGTTGAGGCCCTGGTTACGCCTGGTGCATACCCTGTGACAGATGCCACGGCACTGGCTGCGGTGGAGCTCATCTTCCAGTATCTGCCGCGCGCGGTGGCGAATGGCCATGATCTGGAGGCCAGGGAGCAGCTGGTCTATGCTGTATTTCTCGGCGGTATGGCGTTCAATAATGCAGGCCTCGGCTATGTGCATGCGATGGCGCATCAGTTAGGCGGAGTATATGACCTGCCTCACGGGGTGTGCAATGCGATGCTACTGCCCTATGTGGAGGAGGAGAATGCCAAGCATGTGCCACACCGCTTCCGCGGGATTGCAAGGGCGATTGGCCTGAATGTCGAAGAGCGGACGGATCAGGAGTGTGCGGATTATGTCATCGAATCCATCAAGCGTCTGTCACAAGAGGTGGGCATTCCAGCCACATTGTCTGAGCTTGGTGTGAATGAAGTTGATCTGGATCTACTGGCTGACAATGCAATGAAGGATGCCTGTGCACCGGGCAATCCTTTTACACCTACCAAAGATGAAGTTATCGCGATGTTCCGTAAAATCCTGTAATAGACAAAATAAAAAAATAAAGCCGTAATGAACCATAGTGAGGTTTGTTACGGTTTTATTTTGAGTTTGAGAATAAAATCACTTTGAATATTTTTGTTTATTTGTGTTTTCAAAAACAAACAAAGATGATATAGTCTTTTTAAGTTCATGATAACGCTAACAAATAAAAATATTCGGAGGTATGGGTATGGTACAGAGTTTGTGGGACGCACAGAAGGCATCTGGGATCCAGGAGGGACTGGGACAGCTGGTATACCGCTCCAATCTGCTGGGGACAGACCGCCGGGTATGTAACTGGGGTGGAGGCAATACCTCCAGCAAGACAGTAATTCAAGATTTCCGCGGCCGTGATGTGGAAGTTATGTATGTGAAGGGCAGCGGCTCTGATCTGGCTACGATGAAGGAAGGCAATTTCACAGGGCTTCGGATGGAGGATGTTCGTCCGCTGTATGAGCTTGATGAAATGTCTGATGAGGATATGGTTGCGTACTTGGCGAATTGCATGGTGGATCCGAAGCACCCTCGCGCTTCTATTGAGACACTGCTGCATGCGTTCCTGCCATTCAAGCATGTGGATCATACGCATCCGGATGCGATCATCAGCCTGTGCTGTGCGGATAACGGACAGGAGATTGCGCGTGAAATTTTCGGCGACCGCTTCGTATGGGTGCCTTACATCCGTCCAGGCTTCACACTGTCGAAGATGATTGCTCAAGGGGTACGGAATAACCCGCAGGCAGAGCTGGTGTTGATGGAGAAGCATGGTCTTGTTACTTGGGGCGATACGGCTGAGGAAAGCTATGCCAAGACGATCGAGATGATCAACAAGGCTGAAGCGTATATCGAAGCACGTGTAAATGAGGAGCAGCTCTTCGGCGGAGCCAAGAGCAAGCCGCTGCCAGCGGAGGAGCGCAGTCGTCTTGCTGCGTCCCTGATGCCGTTCATCCGGGGAGCTGTCAGTGACGAGAAGACGATGATGCTGACCTTCGACGATGCGGACGACGTACTGCAATTCGTATCCGGCAAGGATGCGCCGCAGCTGTCGCAGGTAGGAGCAGCCTGCCCGGATCATCTGGTCCATACGAAGGTTGTGCCGCTGTTCATTGACTGGACGCCGGATGCCAGTGACGCAGAGGGTCTGAGAAAGCTGTTGGCCGAAGGAATTGCCGCATACAAGGAGCAGTACAAGGCATATTTCGAGCGTAACAAGCATGAAGGAGATGTCATGTTCGAGGCAGCGCCGCGTGTCATCCTGATTCCGGGGATTGGTATGATCAATACGGGTAAGAACTGGAGCAACTCCAAGGTCAGTGGAGCGCTGTATCATCGGGCGATTGCAGTGATGCGCGGCGCGACGGCACTCGGTAATTTCGTATCGCTGAGCGAGAATGAGTCATATAACGTAGAATATTGGCCGCTCGAGCTATACAAGCTGTCTCTGGCACCGGCTGAAGCTGAATTCTCCCGTAAGGTGGCCCTGATCACAGGTGGCGCAGGCGGAATCGGCAGTGAGACGGCGCGTCGCTTAGTTGAGGAAGGCGCACATGTGGTGCTGGCTGACCTGAACCTGGAAGGCGCTCAAAAGGTTGCTGATGAGATCAATGCCCAATTCGGAGAGCATCGTGCTCTGGCCGTGCGGATGGATGTGACGAATGAGGAGCAGGTTACAGCAGCTTATGCCGAAGCAGCCCTTCATTATGGCGGTGTGGATATCCTCGTGAACAATGCGGGGCTCGCCACCTCCAGCCCGTTCGATGAGACATCTCTCAAAGAATGGAACCTGAATATGAACGTGCTCGGTACAGGCTACTTCCTGGTAGCTCGTGAGGCCTTCAAGGCCATGAAGGAGCAGGCACTGGGTGGGAGCATGATCTTCATCGGTTCCAAAAACTCTGTATTTGCAGGCAAAAATGTAACTGCCTACAGCTCTGCAAAAGCGCTGGAAGCACATCTGGCACGCTGTATTGCAGCTGAAGGTGGAGAGCTTGGCATTCGGGTCAATACCATTCTGCCTGATGCCATTCTGCAAGGCTCCGCGATCTGGAACTCCAACTGGAGAAATGAACGAGCTGCAGCCTATGGCATCGAGCCTGACCAGTTAGAGGAGCACTATCGCAAGCGCACGACACTTCTGGTCAACATCTACCCTAGAGATATCGCAGAGGGCGTTGCCTTCTTCGCTTCCTCCAAAGCTGCGAAGACGACAGGCTGTATGATGACCATTGACGGCGGTGTGCCAGCTGCCTTTACACGCTAATATGTCGACTCAGCGCTAATTCACAACATTATCACGACATTATACTGTGAACCATCCACACAATTCTTAGGTTTAAACCATACACAAGCCATACACATGCAGGAGTGGCGGATGGGAATTAAGAACGTTAAGGACCATGAGCATACCAATCGGTTCCGAACATTTCCTTAAATCCGCTGCTCCAGGTCATAGAGAACGATAATCAGAGGAGGACTTCAGCATGTCGGATAAGGCATATCAATTATTTGAAGAAATACAGCAGGCAAGAGGAGTTCAGCTGGATGTAGTGAAGGAGAAGCTGAAGCAGCTGCAGATCGAGACCCCATCATGGGGCTATGGAGATTCAGGTACGCGCTTCAAGGTGTTCCAGAAGACAGGTGTACCCCGCAATCCGTTCGAGAAGCTGGAGGATGCAGCTCAGGTTCACAAGGTAACAGGCCTGTGTTCCTCGGTAGCGATCCATATTCCATGGGATAAAGTCGACGATTACGGACAGCTTCGCAGCCATGCAGAGAGCCTGGGGCTCAAGATCGGCGCGATCAACCCGAACTTGTTCCAGGAAGAGGATTACATGCTGGGCAGTGTGACGAATGCGGATGCAGCGATTCGCCAGAAGGCCACCGAGCATCTGCTGGAGTGCGTAGACGTAGCCAAGGAGACTGGTTCCAGAGATATCAGTCTCTGGTTCGCAGACGGTACGAATTATCCTGGGCAAGGGCATATTCGCAAGCGCAAGCAATGGATGCTGGAGTCGCTGCAGACCATGTACAATGCGCTGACTCCACAGATGCGCATGCTGATCGAGTACAAGGCATTCGAGCCAGCCTTCTATCATACAGACATTGCTGACTGGGGCATGGCCTTCAACTACGCGCTGAAGCTTGGACCACAGGCACAGGTGCTTGTAGATACAGGCCATCACCTCCCAGGAGCGAACATCGAGCATATTGTAGCCTACCTGATTGATGAGCAGCGTCTGGGCGGGTTCCATTTTAACAGCTACAAATACGCTGATGATGACCTCATTGTAGGTGTGATCAACCCATATGAGCTGTTCCTGATCTTCTATCAGATTCTGGATGCAGCTGGGGATTCGGATAAGGCGATCCAGGATACCGTGAGCAATATTGCTTATATGATCGACCAATCCCATAATATTGAACAGAAGATTCCGGCCATGATTCGTTCTGTATTGAACGTACAGACTCAATATGCGAAGGCGCTGCTGATCAATCATGCAGAGGTGGCGGAAGCGGCAGAGCGCGGGGATGTACTTGCTGCTGAGGATGCTGTTCGTCAAGCCTTCGAATTCGACGTGGCACCGTTGCTGCGGGCCGTACGCGAGGAGCAGGGATTGCCAGTAGATCCAATGAAGGCGTATTTGTCCAGTGACTATGCCCAGCAGATTACTGCCAGAGGCAAGGGCGGTGCCAGCTGGTGAATGTACTCGCCTATGATCTGGGAGCAAGCAGCGGACGGGCGATTCTCGGACGTCTGACAGACGACCGCATCGAGGTGGAGGAAATTCACCGCTTTTCCAACGACCCGGTCAAGGTAGGCGACCGTCTGCATTGGGACATATTGCGACTGTACCACGAATTGCTGCAAGGCTTGCTTAAGGCCAAACATATGCAGGTACAGCCGGCGAGCCTTGCCATTGATTCGTGGGCAGTGGATTTTGGACTGATCGGGAAGAGCGGTGAGCTGTTGGGTAATCCCTATCATTACCGTGATCCCCACACGCAGGGAGTGATGGAGCAGGTCAGCTCTCAGGCGGGTGCCCAGTATATTTTTGAGAAGACAGGGATTCAGTTTCTGCCGTTCAATACCATCTATCAACTGGTGGCTATGCAACAGGCAGGCTCACCAATGGTTAACGAAGCTGCACATTTTCTGATGATTCCGGATCTGCTGCGGTATTTTCTGACAGGTGAGATGCTTAATGAATTCACCAATGCGACTAGCACACAGCTCTATAATCCGCGTCTTGGTGATTGGGACCGGGAGCTACTCGGCCGGGTAGGAATACCTGATTCATGGTTCGGCTCTGTGGTAGACCCGGGTGCTGCTGCTGGCCAACTGCGTCATAGCATCGGAAGCGACTTGGGAATAGACTCAATACCAGTCATTGCGGTGGCTGAGCATGATACAGGCTCTGCGGTGGCTGCCGTACCGGCTCTGGAACGCTCCTTCGCCTATCTGAGCTGCGGCACGTGGTCCCTTATGGGTACTGAGGTAGAGCAGCCAGTGATTACGGAGACGGCCTTCCGTTATAATTTCACCAATGAAGGCGGTGTGGGCCGTACCTACCGCTTATTGAAGAATATTATGGGCCTCTGGATTCTGCAAGAGCTGAAGCGGGAATGGGATCGTGAAGGAACCGTGTATTCCTTCCCTGAGCTGGTTCAGCTGGCGGAGCAGGCACCAGCGTTCGCTGCCTTGATCGACCCCGATGATGATCTGTTTCTGGCGGCGGGCAGCATGAGCACACGGATTCAGCAGTATTGCAGGCAGACGGGGCAAGCTGCACCGGAGACACCAGGAGCTTATGTACGCTGTATTTTGGAGAGCCTGGCCTTGAAGTATCGCTATATTCTGGAGCTGACGGAGAGGGTGTCGGGACAGCGCTTCAATGGTCTGCATATGGTCGGCGGCGGCATACACAATGCCCTGCTATGCCAGTGGACTGCGAACTCGATTGGAAAAATCGTATGGGCAGGTCCGGCAGAGGGGAGCGCAATCGGCAATTTAGCGGTACAATGGATGGCACAGGGTGTGTTCTCCGACATCTGGGAGGCGCGTCGTGTGATCCGTCATTCCTTCCACGTCACGGAATATGAGCCTAGGGATATTGAAGCCTGGGAGCATGCTTATGGACGGTTCGTGGATATGGCCGGATTGCAAATTTCAGAGTTGGAGTGAGTGGAATGCTGGTTGCAGAGCGATATGAGATGATCGTACAGCTGGTCAATGAAAAAGGAAGTATACGTGTATCCGAGTTAAGCGAGCTGTGCAAGGTGACCGAAGAGACGATCCGCCGTGATCTGGATCGGCTTGAGGAGGCGGGAAGACTGCGGCGTTCCCATGGAGGAGCCGTCAGCATCAAGGAGGAGCAGCCAGAGATTCCATTTTCCGAGCGTGAAATCATGCATGCGGAAGAGAAGCGTCGTATCGCGGAAGCGGCGATCCAGCTGATCCGTCCCAAGGACCGTATATTGCTGGATGCAAGCTCTACAGCCTGGTATATGGCTTCCAAGCTGCCGGATGTGCCGCTGACCGTGCTTACGAATTCAATTCGTGTAGCGACTGAGCTGAGCACCAAGGATAAAATTGATGTGATCTCGACAGGCGGACTGCTGGTCCAGCGCTCCTTGTCCTTCGTAGGGCCTTTGGCTGAGCGTTCACTGGATACGTATTATGTGGATAAAGTATTTTTGTCCTGTAAGGGCGTTCATCTGCAGCGCGGCGTAAGTGAATCCAATGAGCTGCAGGCGAGAATCAAGCAAAAAATGGTTGAAATTGCCGACGAGGTTATTCTGCTGGCGGATTCCAGCAAATTCGGGCAGCAAGCGTTGACGCATGTCACCGACCTGTCACGAGTGAATACCATCGTTACAGATCAAGGAATACACGAAGATACACTTGCCGGGCTGAAGGAACGGTCTATAGCCGTTACGACAGTATAGGGACATTGTCCGGATCCACCTGCTTATGCTGTCAGAGTCTCCGCACTTAGTGGAGCCTGGATCGGCGTATAGCGGTGCTTAATTCGGAGAGCTGTCCAAGGCTGCTGACAGGAAGCCAGGTCCGGTAATGGGCGTGGCTTCCTGCTGTATCAGGGCTACGAGGCGGCAGCAGATGAGAGAGGTGAGATGATGAAAGTATCCCTGTTTATTACCTGTTTGAGCGATGCAGTCTATCCCCGTGTCGGAGAGGCGATGGTCAGGCTGCTCGCGCGCTACGGCGTACAGCTGGAGTTCCCGCAAGTGCAGACATGCTGTGGTCAGCCCGCTTATAACAGCGGCTATTGGGACGAAGCGAGGACAGCAGCAAGAACTATTGTAAGTGCTTTCGAGGACAGTGATTTTGTCGTATCTCCTTCTGGCTCGTGCACCTATATGCTGCACCATTATCCAGAGCTGTTCAAGGATGAGCCTGAATGGCTGGAGAAGGCGCGGGAGTTGGAACGGAAGACATATGAATTTACACAGTTTCTTGTAAAGGTGCTGGATGTAAAGGATCTGGGGGCTGTATTTCCACATAAGGTGACTTATCACCCCTCTTGTCATGGCAGTCGCCTGCTGGGGGTAAAGGATGAACCCTTGGAGCTGCTCCGCTCCGTCAAGGATCTGGAACTAGTACCGCTGCCATTCGCGGAGGATTGCTGTGGCTTCGGGGGTACCTTTGCCGTGAAGATGCCGGATATATCGGGAGCTATGGTCACCGAGAAGGGCGATCATATCCTGGAATCCCAGGCTGAGGTGCTGGTAGGCCTTGATATGGCCTGCTTGATGAATATTGCAGGTCATCTGCGCTATCGCAACGAGCCGGTGCGTGTCATGCATCTTGCAGAGCTGCTGTATGAGGGGGTGCAGTCGTGAGTACAGGCAAAATGATGGCCGAGGATGTGAAGGACCGCGCAGAGTTAGCATTGAATAATGACTTCCTGCGGAAGGCTGTCCGCTTCACGACCGAACGATTGCGCAATGGTAAGAAAATGGCCTCTGAGCAGCATGGTCATTGGGAGGAATGGCGCGAACGCGGCAGGCAAATCCGGCTGCACACAATCGCTCACCTGGATTATTACCTGAACCTGTTCACAGAGCAAGCACGGGCGAATGGGGTGCATATCCATTTCGCCGAGCATGCAGCTGAGGCTGTTCAGATCTCACTTGATATTGCCCAGCGCCGCCAGGCGCGAACGGTCGTGAAGTCGAAGTCGATGGTATCGGAGGAGCTACATCTGAATCATGCGCTCGAATCCGTAGATATTGAAGCGATTGAGACGGATCTTGGAGAATACATCATTCAGCTCGCTAACGAGCCTCCCTCCCATATCGTCATTCCGGCCATTCACAAGAATCGCTACCAGATCGCCGAGCTGCTCTCAAAGGAGGCTGGCGAGACGCTGGAGGCGGATACGACGATCCTGGCTGGATTTGTACGCAAAAAGCTGAGGGAGAAGTTCCTGGAAGCCGATATTGGCATGACGGGCTGTAATTTTGCGATTGCAGAGACGGGCTCTATGGTGCTATTCGAGAATGAAGGCAACGCGCGTATGGTCTCGACACTACCGAAGACGCAGATTACATTAATGGGCATGGAGCGGATCATACCGTCCTGGGCTGATTTGGAGGTCATGGCGACGCTGCTGCCTCGATCGGCTACCGGTCAGAAGCTAACTATGTATATGTCAGGCATCACAGGACCGCGCAGGGCTGGTGATGCAGACGGGCCTGAGGAGATGCATATTATCATTGTCGATAATGGCCGCTCTCTGCAGCTGGGGAACCCGGAATTTCAGGAGTTGCTAAATTGCATCCGCTGCGGTGCCTGCCTGAATGCCTGCCCTGTATACCGCCATATCGGTGGGCATGCCTACGGCGGGACATATAGTGGCCCGATCGGTGCGGTGCTGACGCCTGCACTCAATGGCAACGTGAATGAATGGAATGATATCGCGAGCGCCTCCAGTCTATGCGGGGCTTGCTATGAAGCGTGTCCGGTCAAGATTCCGCTTCATGATATGCTGGTATACCTGCGTCGGCGCAAGGTGGAGCAAGGACACGGCAACAAGCTGGAATCTCTCGGCATGAAGGGCTTTGCCGCTGTCATGACAAGCTCGAGGCGGTTCACAGCTGCTGTTCGTCTGGGACAGCTCGGCCAGAAGCCTCTGGTCCGGCAGGGTGGCATCTCGCTGCGTCTGGGTCCGCTCCAGGGCTGGAACAGCTATCGTGTTGCTCCATCGCTTGCGGATCGTTCCTTCCGGCAGGGCTGGCAGACCCTCGAGCAAGAACTGCGCGAGCACGCCCAGCCGATGCAGGAGGAGACGCGAAGACGTCTGGAGCAGATCAAGCAGGATCGTATCCAGCAAGCACGAGCAGAGAAGGGAGGCGGCAAGCGTGAATAGCGAGCATCAGGAATGGCTACAGAAGATGGAGGAGCAATCCAGATCCAGACAGAAGCAGTTCATGCAGCACATTGCGGACAGACTCGGGCGACCACGTGTGACGGAGCCGCCCCGTCATCCTTTCCGAGGCTCACCTGCCTTCTGGCAGGAATTCGAGTGGAGTGAGGAGGAGCGTATTGCCGAGTTCACAGCTAACTTCCTGAGTGTAGGTGGGCAGGTCGAGCGGCTCGCTGATTGGTCAGAGGTGGGTGGATATATCCAGGGGCTGGCGGAGCAAATGAACGCGCATTATATTGTAAGACAGCATCAGGACACATTGGCTGCCTTGAAGCTTGAGGAGCGCATGCCCCATTCCCAGATCTCCGTATGGAATACGGAGGAAGATACAGCCTGGATGAGTCGAGCCGCCGAGGCGGACTTTGGCATCGTCGTAGCTGATCACGCTGTCGCCTATACTGGCTCCGTAACGGTGTTATCCTCGGCGGATAAGGGAAGATCAGTGAGCCTATTGCCGACAGCGCTCATTGTCATCATTCCAGTGGAAAGATTGGTGACCCGCCTGGGAGAGGTCCTTACGACATTTGATGAGCCTGGTCGCGAGCAGCTGCCAGCGGGTATACATTTTATATCCGGACCTAGCCGATCCTCGGATATCGAGAATGATCTGACCATCGGGGTACACGGACCGGGGATTGTGCATGCGCTACTGGTTGGCTAGGTAGAAATACACACCAACGAAGAGAGCGTGAGCTACTAGTATCTTGAGCGAATATGATTTCAGGTTGAATGATCTGGGGAGCGTGGTTAGCGGACAGCGGCGCTACACTCATATTTGATCTACTCAAGGTACTAGGCGAAGCTTAGCTCTTACCACACAGCTTTCAGTAATGAACGATAAGCAAGCCGATTTGGGATCACAGTTGTGATTTCTGAGTCGGCTTTGTTGGCGTCTTTGTATGGACATATCTCCATGGTGTGAAATAAATATGAATATATTGACATTATAACGATATATCGTATAGAGTATTCTTGTGTCACTATTACGATATATCGTATTCAGGATTCAACGTTTATTTGAGAATACAACTGTTAGAGATTGAAGCCAGTATTGAGGCTAGTACAGCGGCTTCATACTTCTAGCGCTAATATTTGAAATGAGGTGAGTTACTTGCGTCATGGACATATGCATTCCAATCGTCGCTTCTTCGGGAAGGGCAGAATCAAGTACGCACTCTTGGACCTGCTACGCACCGAGTCGATGCATGGCTATCAGATGATGAAATCACTGGAAATCAAATCTGGTGGCCGTTATATTCCGAGTCCAGGCTCAATCTATCCGGTGCTGCAAATGCTGCAGGAACGCGAGTTAATTAGTATGGTGGAGCAGGACGACAAGAAAGTCTATTCTATCACCGCAGCGGGTGCAGCCTTCCTTCTGGAGCATGAGCAGTGTCATCCCGCCGAGAGTCATGTGCCCAAGCGACCGGAGTTCCGAGGCATTACGGACTGGAAGGAATCGGATTGGAAGGACCCAAATACAGAGAGCGGCAAGCTGGTGCGCTGCATTGCTGATGCCGAACTCGACTACTGGGATGAGCCTGAGCGGCTAGCCGAGCTGAACCGACTCTTCGGCAAGCTTAGACAAGAGCTGCTCGAATGGCTGGAACAGCAGCCTGCACGTAGCGATAAGGACTCCAATACAGAGAAAGAGGAGCATTAGCATGTGGAAATTGAGATCGTTCATGAAGCCTTATTGGCTTTTTTGCATTCTGGCGCCTTTGTTAATGGTGCTGGAGGTATCGATGGACCTATTGCAGCCTCTGTTGATGGCGAGCATAGTGGACGATGGAATTATGAAAGGAGATATCGCACACATCCAGAGGAATGGACTGCTGATGATTGGTGTTGCCTTCATCGGTTTGTTGGGTGGAGTAGGCTGTAATATCTTTGCTGCCATGGCTTCGCAGAATTTTGGTAATGATCTGCGTATCCGACTGTTCGAGCATATTCAGACACTGTCCTTCCGTAATCTCGATCGTCTGAAGACTGGCTCCTTGATTACCCGCTTAACCAATGACGTGGTGCAGCTGCAGAACTTTTCCCAGATGATCCTGCGTATGTTCGTGCGTACGCCCATGTTGCTGATCGGAAGTCTGGTCATGGCGATCGCGATTAGTCCCAGCCTTACCTCAGTACTGCTGGTATCTGTACCTGTGCTGATTCTGATCTTGTTTTTTCTAATCAAGCGTTCGTTCCCCTTATTCTCGGCCATGCAATCAAAGCTGGATGGGGTCAATACGGTGCTACAGGAGAGTCTGCTCGGTGTGCGGGTCATCAAGGCCTTCGTCCGGGCGGATTACGAGCAAGACCGCTTCGATCAAGTAAATAATGAGTATACTGGGACTGCAATCAAGGCGGTACGGCTGATTGCTCTGAATCTGCCTGTCCTTACGCTGGTTCTGAATGCCAGTATTGTGGCGGTCCTGTGGTTCGGCGGACTGCAGCATTGGGGAGGCACGCTGGCTGTCGGCAATCTGATCGCCTTCATTAACTATATGACACAATTGATGATGTCAATGCTCATGCTGGGCGGTATGCTGGCTTTCATCTCCAGAGCCAAGGTATCTTCGGATCGTGTCAATGAAGTACTGGCGACCAGCTCTGAGATCACAGAGGCGCCGGATGCAGCAACAGCTGTGATCCACAGAGGACGCCTTGAATTTGAGCACGTATCTTTTGCCTACGATGAGGCAGGAACCGAACAGGTGCTGAAGGACATCAGCTTCACTGTGGACCCTGGCCAGACAGTAGCCATTGTCGGTGCAACAGGGTCTGGCAAGTCGTCGCTGGTCGGACTTATTCCACGCTTCTATGATGTGAGCGGAGGTGAAATCCGGATCGATGGCACACCGTTACCGAGCATGGAGTTGGATCATCTGCGGGGAAGTATCGGGATGGTCATGCAGCAGGTGCTGCTATTCAGCGGTACGATCCGTGATAATCTTCGCTATGGTCGACCAGAAGCAACGGATGAGGAAGTAATCAGGGCAGCGAAGGCGGCACAAGCTCATGATTTTATTACGAATATGCCTGAAGGCTACGATACGCAGCTTGGACAACGGGGCGTCAACCTGTCCGGGGGGCAGAAGCAACGTCTCTCTATTGCCCGTGCGCTCCTGACGCGGCCCTCCATTCTCATTCTTGATGACAGCATGAGTGCAGTGGATCTGGCTACGGAAGCTCGTATCCAGGAAGCTCTTGAGGACTTAATGAAAGATACGACCTGCATTGTTATTGCACAGCGTCTATCTACTGCGGCCGGAGCTGATCTGATACTCATATTGGAGGATGGACGGATTGCTGCGCAGGGAACGCATGAAGAGCTGCTGCAGGCAAGCCCGATCTATCAGGACATCTACCGTTCACAGCATAGGGAGGAGGGGCATGGCTATGTCACAGTCGACGGAGCATAAAGCTAGCGAAAATGGAGCGCAGGCAGGCTTGCCGCCAACACAGAGAATGTTCAGTCCTGGCAGAGGACCTGGTAGTGGGCCTGGTCCCGGGCAAGGTCCCGTCCCCGTGGTTCGTGCGGAGAATTCAATCGCTACGTTAAAGCGGATCTGGACCTATCTGGGCCGCCAGCGGACGGGGCTATTCATGGTGTACGCGGCTACACTGTTGGGAGCCTTGACCACGCTTGCAGGTCCGTACTTAATTGGGCGAGCCATTGATGATTATATTATTCCGCGTGATTATTACGGCCTGCTGCGTATATGCATGCTGATACTGGGCGTGTATTTGCTGGGCAGCGCCCTCACCTGGATTCAGGCCTATGTCATGTCGAGCGTCTCTCAAGGAACGGTCAAGGAGCTGCGTCGGGACCTCTTCGCCAAGTATCATCTGTTGCCTGTGAGCTTCTTCGACACGCGCAGTAATGGTGAGCTGATGAGCCGGGCGACGAATGATATTGAGAATATATCCAACTCCCTGAATCAGAGCGTTACACAGCTACTGAATAGTGTAATTACGCTGATCGGCTCATTGGTTATTATGCTGCTCTTAAATATTCCGCTTACAGCTGTTGCCCTCCTAAGTATTCCACTGGTGCTGCTGGTTACGCGTCAGATTACACGTGCAACCCGAAAATATTTCAAGGAGCAGCAGCACCACCTTGGAGAGCTGAATGGATACATTGAAGAGATCGTTGGCGGTCAGAAGGTTGTCAAGCAATATGGACGCGAGGAGGACGAGATCACTCGTTTCCGCACCATTAGCCAGGAGGTCAACAGAGTAGGCAAACGAGCCCAGATCTATTCCGGCATGGTCGGGCCCGTGATGAATCTGGTGAACAACTTTACCTTTGCACTGATTGCAGCTATTGGAGGCTGGATGGCCTTTCACGATTGGACTACGGTTGGTGTCATTGTGAGCTTCCTGAACTATTCCAAGCAATTCGGTCGCCCCGTGACAGAGCTTGCCAACCAGTATAACCTGATCCAATCCGCAGTAGCCGGGGCGGAGAGAGTGTTCGAGATTATGGATATGAAGACCGAATATGAAGAGCGACAGACCGAACAGCAAGAGCATCTTGGGCATCATGATCAGCGTTATGATCAGAATGGTGTGATCCAGCAGGCTAGTAGGCAATCCAATGCTCCTGTGCAGACCACGGAACAGGTCCAACTGGCCAAGACCAGCAAGCTAAAGGGCGATGTCGACTTCAGCGAGGTGTGCTTCAGCTACAGTGCAGATAATCCTATCCTGACGGACGTATCCTTCGAGGCGAAGGCCGGGCAAAAGATTGCTCTTGTGGGGCCTACGGGCGCTGGCAAGACGACGATAGTCAATCTGCTGACACGCTTTTATGACATCGACAGTGGCAGCATCCGTATCGATGGTGTGTCGATTGAGGAGATGGACAAAAATAGCCTCCGCAGACAGCTGGGTATGGTGCTGCAGGATGCTCATGTCTTCTCGGGCTCCATCCGGGAAAATATCCGTTTTGGCCGATTGGATGCCAGTGATGACGAGGTGGTAGAGGCGGCCCGTCTGGCCAATGCGGATGCTTTTATCTCACGTCTGCCTGATGGCTATGATACGGATCTGGGGACAGCAGGGGGCAACCTGAGCCATGGACAGCGCCAGCTACTGACGATTGCCAGAGCAATTCTGGCGGACCCTGTCATTCTGATTCTCGATGAAGCGACTAGCAGTGTCGATACGCGTACCGAAATGTATATTCAGGATGCTATGAAGACATTGATGGATGGCCGAACGAGCTTTGTCATTGCCCACCGCTTGAGCACCATTCAGGATGCGGATCTGATTCTGGTTATGAAGGATGGACGCATTGCTGAGCAGGGTACACATCAAGAGCTGCTGGAGCGTAAGGGATTCTATGCATCGCTGTATACCAGCCAATTTACGAATGTCAGTTAGCATATGCTGAGCGTTCATGAGCTCTAGTTCAAATGGGGCTCGTCAAGGCTGTAATGATTCTATATAATGAGGAGAAGTGTGAATGCCAGTAGTTATCTGTATGGTCACTTTGCGAGCCTGATGGAGGCTCCTTATATGTCGTATAGATTCATGTCCAGCATTATTCATGGATGGCATAGCTCGTATTGCTCGAACATCATTAGAATTCAGGTGCCTTTGTGATCTCGCAAAGGGTAACAGGGAATAGGGTGCGAATCCCTAGCGGTCCCGCCGCTGTAACCGGGGAGCACATCTCCAAGACAAGTCACTCTGCCAATTTGGCTGGGGAAGACAGGAGATTGTGTACAGATCCGGGAGCCAGAAGACCTACCTGAGGACTATTGCAGCACCCCCTTCGAGGAAAGGAACGGTGTACATAGCATCTCGTAGATGGTGTGGGGAAGCCCAGCCATGCCAGATGCAGGAGGAAGGATTGCCTAATGCTGAGGTCCTGTTGTAGTAGCTCAGTATTGGCAGGCTTATTTCCGTATGTACACACCCCTGATCCGACAATGGATGCAGGGGTGTTGTTGTGTGTAGAGGGGAAAACAATTGGACAGGAGTGAATGGGCAAATGGAACAGGTGACAACGAAACGAAGAGTATTAGGACAAGTGATGGTCTGCAACGGCTGCTGCTGTGGACGAACGGAGAAGGGGAAGCCCGGCATTCCCATGGATCGGTTGAAGAGCAGATGGAAGGAAGAGAAGCTGTTGAAATCCGTGCAGCTCACGATTACTGGCTGTCTTGGCCCGTGTGACATTGCGAATGTGGTGTCCATCCAGACACCGGAAGGCCCCATCTGGCTAGGACGGATTGAGGAAGAGGCGGACTATGATGCTCTAATCGACTGGGCGATTGCCTCCAGAGACGAGGAACGCTTGCAGGCTCTGCCTGAGCGACTGCTCAAGTATAGATTCGAGCGCTTCAGTGCCGAGGCTGTTGCCAAGTAGAGAGGAAGTCTTCATAGAGTGAGCAGATAAGGAAGCCCTGTACGTCAGAGCTGTAACGGAAATTTCATGACATGACAAATCTGTAGCAGTTGTTCCACCTGTACCCCACACGTTGTATAATTCAAGCAAACGGGTACAATGAGGAGGAACTACAGTTATGGAAGCCAAATCGGAAGAAGCCCAACCTTTTTTTATAAAATATACCCAACTGGTGCCAGATGGAAATATCTTTACCATTCTGGAAGAGCAGATCGAGGAGACATGCTCACTGCTTCATCCTCTAAGCGAGGCACAAGCGAGCTTCAGGTATGCCAGTGATAAATGGAGCATCAAGGATGTCGTGGGGCATATTACGGATAATGAACGAATCTGGGCGTACAGACTGCTGCGGATTGCGCGTGGAGATAATCAGTGCTATCCAAGCTATGAACAGAATCAATTCGTGAGAGAGGCGCAGTTCGATCGGATTCCATTCGCAGATGTGCTAGCCGAGTTAAAATGCGTTAGAGCGTCTACGGTATTCCTTCTTAAGTCCCTCCCGGCAGAAGCTTGGCAGTACCAAGGTCTACTTAATGAGGACCTCTTATCAGTGCATCAGGCGGCCTATGCTATTGCAGGTCATGAAATTCATCATAGACGTATACTCACGGAACGGTATCTTTCGTCATTCGAGCATTTTGCATAAATCCAGCATGAGATGTATTATTTTAAATGTATAGATTGCAATGTATCTGTAAGAAGATAAAGGGCCAGAGTCATATCACATGTGATACAGTGAATGACCTCTGAGCCCTGTTTTTTTCTTTGCATCGTCTTCTTGTTGTTATTAAATTGTACCTGTTAGTGTAACTGAGCGAACTCTGCTAATGCCGACGTGTAGTCTGAGAAGCTGACTCAGGAGTAGTTCTGTTCTGTTTACTGAGGGAACAGCGTGTTGACACGATTTTTGATCTGATTGAGAATATCAGCATACGCTTCCTCGTTCAGACTGCCAATTCCACCAAAGAGAAGGTGGTCCACGGATTCAATCCCCACAAAATCAAAAATTCCTGTCGTGGATGTAATCTTCAGACCATCAGTCATGCCAATGGAGTCGTATACCTCCTTCGGTGTTCCGTGCGTATTAATGATAAGGCCTTGTTTACCCTTCAGCAGCTTGGCAATACCTGCTTCCTCATAAGCATACGCGTAGCCATAGGCGAATACCCGATCTACATATCCCTTCAGAATGGCTGGAAGCCCTGTCCACCAGATCGGATAAATGAAGGTCACGACGTCTGCTGCCGTGATGTATGCTTGCTCAGCCTTAATATCCTCAGGTGTCTGACCTGCTCTCATCGCGGCTGTGTCTGCAGAAGTTAGTACAGGCTCAAAATTCAGTTCATACAGGTCACGGACGATGACCTCATGCCCATTGCTCTCTAGTGCCTGGACCGTAGTGTTCAGAATGGCGCGGTTAAAGCTGTCTGTATGCGGGTGTGCAAATACGATCAAATGTTTCATCAGAATTCCTCCATTAAATTAATATAGGGTACATAGACATCAATGTATTTCGTTAAAAAAAGACAGCGAACATCTTAAGTTGATAAACGCTGCAAAATAGCTCCAAGCCATACTTCCAGCTGCTCCTGCTCAGTCGGGCTTAGACTGCCATAGATGGCTTGGTTCAGGGTGTCTGAGATGTCCCGAAATACAGGCTCAAGTTCTCTTCCCTTATCTGTCAGATGAATTAAGGTTACACGACTATCCTGCAGGCTCTTGATTCGCTGTATGTAGCCGAATTTTTGCAGCTTATCAACCAGGACCGTCACCGTCGGTTGGGTACGATGAATCCTATCGGCAAGTGTCTTGATGGACAACCCATCTTCTTGATAGAGATGGAGCAGGATATCTCCATGAGAGGGTACGATATCAAAAATATGATGCTTCTCAAGCTCGGCTACAATCAGCTTGTTCATGGCATCTCTTGTCTTCCCGATGAGGGATGCGGCATTAAAATGTATCATATTTGTATAATACATAGATATCTATGTAAATGCAAGTGTTTTGTGATCCGTGAATAAAGTAACAAAAATGTAACCAAGGTCCCAGTATTATTCATCGTTGTTTGCTGAATTTCAGGATGTGAAAGTATGATAATTACCCATTTTGGAGGTAGCTTAAGCTGGGAACTTGTTCCTGAAAATCCGAGCAGGCAGGTTAGGACTATGGAAGGTTATCCAGCGCAAAAGGATATGTTACACTGCAACGGATGTGTTAGGTGGTTCATGTGAATTAGGAATGGAATGTGCGGATGAGTCTGGCCACGAATGAATCAGAAGAAAGAAAAGGAGATAAGCTCATGAAGAAATGGATCGTCATGATGACGCTTCTGTGCCTGTGTGGCATGCTCGCAACGCCCCATACGGCTCAAGCTCAAGCACTAAGTAAAGGAACGCAGAGCGAGCATGTACTGAAGCTGCAGGAGCAGCTGCATGCGCTTGGATACTTTCATGCAGGCTTTACCGGTTATTTTGGTGTTCGGACCGAGGCGGCCGTCAAGCAATTTCAGCGGGATCACCGTCTAACAGCAGATGGTGTCGTGGGATCTGCAACGCAGGCCAAAATGGACTCTTATGGTCAGGTGAAACAGACGGTCTTGGAGCAATTGGCCCGCATCATTCATGGCGAGGCGAGAGGAGAGTCGTTCGAAGGACAAGTAGCAGTAGGAGCAGTCGTACTAAATCGTGTACAATCTGATCTATTTCCGAGTTCGATTCCGGAAGTTATTTTGCAGCCGAGACAGTTCACAGCCGTGCAGGATGGTCAGTATCGTCTCGCTCCCAACCAAAGCGCATATCGTGCAGCGAGACAAGCTCTGAATGGAGTAGACCCGACGAATGGCTCATTATTCTATTACAATCCGGCGATTGCTACTTCCGAGTGGAGCATCAATCGTCCAGCTGTTATGACACTGGGGCGGCATACGTTCACGAACTGAAGGGAATACGTGCGTTTACAGCATTGTAGCTAATTACAGCACAGCATAAGCATCAGAGTATGGGATCGCCATCCGGGCGATCTCTTATTTTTTTTTTTTTTGCGCGTGCCCAGAAGCACGCATTCTCTAACCGGTGAAAGTCCGGTCGCGGGAGGGGC